>OIZP01000123.1_pt1 | contig 52404 bp, 51 predicted proteins | sample 1588531 | NCBI WGS metagenome assembly OIZP01 (sample SAMN03283283) | human gut metagenome | biome: human-associated habitat; material: feces | host: Homo sapiens | place: Peru | collected 2012
AAACTAAGGTTCTAAGAGTAAAAAAATAATGAAAATAGACATCTTTTTTTAGTGCACCTAAAAAGGCAGTAAGGTTAGATGTGTATTTTCATTTTTTATATAGATTAAAGCTAATCAAACAAAAAGAGAGGAGCTGAACTCCATAAGTAATAAAATTTACTTATTCGTTACAGCCCCTATTTCACTTTATCATACGCAAGATTATTCAAACTCGCCTTGTCATTGTCTCCAGAAATTAACTTGGCTTAACTAGCAATGTCACCGAATTGCTAGTTAAGCCTTAATTAATCTATTATAAATTTCATGATAGGCTACCAAATTCATCTAAGGAAAATCACGCATACATGAGGGCCATATCTTCCTCGACTTGTTTAAAATGGTGAATAAGTACTTTCCGTGTTTTATGTGCACCATGTATTAATGTTCGTCCCAATGACTCTAGTAATTGTTTTCCATTTCTTTTTCTCCTGGCTATTTTCCATTCAAAATCAGCTAGCTCATTTTCTAAGTATTGCAGTTCTATTCCGTGCATCATCCCATCTACTTTCTTTTTAAGATTTGATATCATGTGATCTGCACTGGTTAAATGATTGTTTCCTTTTTCAAATTCCTGTATATCCATGAGTTTTCCTTCCAGTTTTAGGGATTTATTTGTTGTACTGGCATCACAACTGATTAAGCAATCGGATGGTATACTCTCATTTATAAAATCTGTAATACTCACCTTATTTTCGCTGGGTATAATCTTGAATTTTACGGCCTTCAATTTTTCTCCAACAACAGTTTCACCTGTGTTTTTATCTGTATATTCCGCATTGTCTTTGATGGCTGCAATAGCTACACAGGCTTTACCACCTGCTCCTAAGCCTCTTTTTCCTGTTTTTTGCCACCAAAAAGAAAAGTGTCCATTTCAATGGCATCACAGTTCAACACAGGATATTTATCATTGTTTTCTTTTTGAGCCGCTTTTATTTTACGAAGCATCAATTTTACAGATTTATAGCTAACACCAGTAATATCACTTATACATTGTGCGGATATACCTGTTTTAGAAACAACAAAAACAAACATGACAAGAATCCAGTCTAACAAAGGTAGCTTTGTAGAATTTAAAGCAGTTTTAGCAGTGACCGACTCTTGATGTTTACATTCTCTGCATTGATATACATGTCTATTTTCTATATAGTCGGCTTTATTACAACTACATTTAGAGCAAACAAAACCATGAGGCCATTTTAATTGATAGAAAAACATTTCAGCATTTTTACGATCCGAATATTTAACGATTCATTCCTTGATATTAGTAGAATAATTCAATTTCTGATCAAACATAGACGATACCTCCAAGTACATCTATATTTTAGAAGAATAATTGACACTATTTATGTCCATTAATTACTTAGATGAATTTGGTAGCTATCATGAAAAATAAATTAGCAGATATCTCAATTCGTCCATTACTATATACGATGGCTATTCCAATTGTTGGATTTAATTATGGGGCAAAGAAATTAGATCGAGTGAACCAAACATGGAAGGTGTTGCTTTCTACGGGAATTGTGATTGCGTTATGTGGAACCATCTTGTTTTGTGCATTGCTAGCTCAATTACTACAGTTATTTTCAGCAAGTGCAGAAATATTGAAGTTGGGAGTTCCGGCATTAAGAATTATTTCGATTTCATTTGTGTTTGCGACAATCACTATATTATGTGGATATTTTGCATCTGGACTTGGAAATGGAATGGTGAATATGGTGGGTGCTGCCATTCGATAATTGATTGTATTAATTCCATGTCTTTGTTTGTTGATCAATCAGTTTGGAATCGATTATGGTTGGCTTGCGTTCTGGATTGCCAAACTAATTGTGTGTTTGTGTAGTTATTTTGTTTCAAGAAAGTTAATGAATTCAGCTTGTAAGAAATAATAAAAATGGACAAGTCAATTTTGCCTTGTCCTAATTCATTAAAAATAAAAAAACCAGCTAAGCTGGTTTTATAATCAAGTGGCGCCTGAAACAAGACTCGAACTTGTGACCTGCCGGTTAACAGCCGGATGCTCTACCGACTGAGCTATTCAGGCATTTGTTTTTCACTTGATTGCCTGTATATAATACCAAAAGATGTTGTGTTATGCAAGTACTTTTTATAAAATTATGATATATTATTTTTTAAATGGGGGAATGAACTATGTTAGATGCGATTGTAATGGATATGGATGGTACTTTATTGGATCCAAATAATAAGATTTTACCGGAAACAAAAGAGGCTTTGATTGCTTGTCAAAAGCAGGGGACAAAGCTTGTGCTTGCGAGTGGAAGAAGTTATACAAGACTACTTTCATATGCTAAAGAATTAGAGATGGATGTATATGGTGGCTATTTGTTAGAGGTAGATGGTATTGCATATTATGATGTTCAAAAGGATGAGCGTCATGTTTTAAAACAGATGTATAAGGAAGATGTTGAGCCTGTCTTTGCGTATTTGATGCATAAAAATTGTGAGACAATGGCTGTGTTTAATGATGGATTATTTGATTATATTCCAGATCCTATAATGGAAAAGAAAAAAGCATTAAGAAATTCACAAGAATATCCAGAGGATTTTCCTTGGACGGGTGGTCCTTGGTCTTGGCTTGCAGATATGCGTGATGGCTATCCTAAGATTACTTATATTAAGGATCTTAGTGAAATTCAATATCCTGTAAATAAGATTCAGACAATTGAGGATGAAGAGGTAACTACCCAATTGGCTTTGGATATTCAAAATGAATTTAAAAATCAATATGAAGTATTCCGTACTTGTCCTAGAGAACTTGAAGTATTGCCTAAAGGATATAGTAAGGGAGCTACTTTAGTTCGTATGATGGATATGTTTGGTTGGGATAAGGATAAAGTCTTCACATTTGGTGATGGTGAAAATGATGTGAGTATGTTTGGTGTTGTAACGCATAGTTTTGCGATGGGTCAGGCTTTGGATTATGTAAAAGAAAAAGCAGCTCATGTGACCAAGTCCAATGTGGAACAGGGTATTGTAGCTGCTTTAAAGGATTTTAATATTTTGTGATATAGCTAACAACAAGCTTCATTGTGCTTTCTACACCATCATAGTGTGTTCTTTCCATTCCGTGGCTTGCATGAACACCAGGACCAATTAAGGCTCCTTTGATGTCGTTACCACCGCGTAATGCGGCACTGACATCTGAACCATATTGTGGGTAGATATCAACGGCATAATTAAGCTTGTTTTCTTTTGATAGTTCAACTAGACGTGTAATCATTTCGTAGTCGTATGGTCCGCTTGAATCTTTTGCACAGATTGAAACATCTTGCTCAGTACAAGCTAGATCTGTTCCGATGCATCCCATGTCTACGGCTAATAATTCTTCGACTTCTTCTGGTAAACAACTTGCTCCGTGACCCACTTCTTCATATGTACTGAACATAATGACTAAGTCTCTTTGAGGTGTAATGTTGTTGTCTTTTAAGTATTTTAGTACGCCCATTAAAGCGGTAGCTGAAATCTTATCATCTAAGAATCTAGATTTAATGAATCCACTTTCTGTAATTTGTGTTTTTGTATCAATACAAATGAAGTCTCCGTTGCAGATACCTAATTTTTCTACATCTGCTTTTGAATGCACAACTTCATCAATGCGAACTTCCATTGTATCTTCTTTTCTTTCTAATGTTGAAGCATCTGGATATACGTGAACACTTGGTGAACAAGAAAGAATGGTTCCTGTATATACCTTTCCATCACGAGTATAGATCTTACAATATTCTCCGTCTAATGTTGGTAAGCATGGTCCTCCGACTTTAGTAATGGCAAGTTTTCCATTGTCTTTGATGGAACGAACCATAAGTCCTAATGTATCTAGGTGAGCACTCAATCCTAATGTGTGTTCAGAATCTTTTCCGTCTACATAAATCAATAAATTTCCTTTTTGGTTACGACCTGTTGTATAGCCTAATTTTTTAGCTTCTTCGTCCATGAAATCGATGGCTCTTTTTGTGTAGCCTGTTGGTGAATCAATATTCAAAATTTGTTTGGCGATGTCACAGACATATTCTTTATCAAATGGTTGCATATTTTAAAACTCCTCCTGTATGTATTATACGCTTTTATACAAATTCTAAACAATGTATTCAAATTTTTTTTCATTTTGTGCTATTGTACAAGAAAAGGAGGCTAATTGTATGGAATTAAATGTAAGAGAAGAAAAAATGAAGGATTTATTTAAACAGTTTCAAGTGGAACATAATGAAAATTGTAAGACAGTATTTATTGATAATAATGATGAAGATTTAGAAAACTATTTAAATGAATCAAATACGGTATATTTACATATGGTGGATAAAGAAGTAAGAGATCTTGATTTAAGTAAAGTAAATACAATATTTGTGAATAAAGAATATGCGAGTAAATTAGAAAATGGAATTCAGGATGAACAAAGAATTCTAGAACTACTATTAAATAAATATCCAAATCTTAGAGTTGTATTAATTACTGATAAAAAGGGTGCTTATTATAAAGATAAGGACATGATGATTTATCAGAAAGAATTGGCTTCAAACTTTGATAAGAATCTATTCTTAGTTAAATATATGGCTTCAGAATTAAAGGGGAATTCAGAAATGACATCTTTATATCGAGGTGTAAATCAGTAAAGACTACTAGATATGTTAGAGTGCCTAAGACAAAAACTTGAATTCGCGTACGCTTTTGGAATTAAAAGACTTTGGAGGTAGATTAATCCATGAAAACTACCCTACATATCTAGTAGTCATTTTCATTATAAAGGTCCAATGTGAAAAGATTATTAAAAGTCAAAAGTTTTTCAAAATATTTTAAAATACATGTGTAAATCGGTAAGTTGATATTTATTATCTTTCTCGTTATAATACAAATACAGAAAAGACTACTAGATATGGTGGTCACTCTGGATTAGGTTATAGCGCTAATCCCGTTACGAGTGGGTGGTTAGCGCTTTTTATTATGTCTTTTCGATATTAACAACTACATACTCACTTATACCCTCTGTTCTTATAGGAAAACCCCAACCAACAAGTCCTGAGCTAATGATTTTTGTGTAGTCTTTTCTGCCAATTAGGATAATGTTATTTAAATGTACTTCTTGATCATTTAGAATGGTAATGTTGTTCTTAGTGATTGAGTTTATTTTTTGTGAATTTTATTTTGTTTTCGTGATTGCCATAAATAGGGGCTATTTTAGTAAGTCTTCCGAGTTGATTAAATAGAATTTCTATATCATTTTTGGATGTGGATTCATCCACGAAGTCTTCGCCAAGTAGATAGAAATTTGGCTTCTTTTCTTGAATATTAATAATAGGATTAGTAAACAGAATAATGTGTGTACAGCCCACATAGCTTGATACGTACGCATATTTCAAACAATTTAATAGTAATGCGATACAAATGGCGTATCGTATTTTTTTGTTTAATGTATCCTTTAATACGTTGTTAATTAAATAACATAATCCGATTTCTAGAATGAGAATTCACATTTGAAGATAGATCATACTATCACTTCCTTTTGGTCTTATCTTACACCATTGTTAGAAAGATTTTTTAGTTTATGAAGTATAATAAAATGGGTGAGATTATGTATAAAATATTGATTGTAGAAGATGATGAACTCATCTCAAAAAAATTAGAATCGTTTCTTAAATCTTGGAACTATGATGTTTGTCGAGTTACTGATTTTTATAATGTGATGGATACATTTCATTCCTTTAATCCAGACTTAGTATTAATGGATATAACACTACCTTATTTAAATGGATATTTGTGGACAGAAAAGATTCGTGAAGAATCCAAAGTTCCAATTATCTTTATTTCAAGTGCTACAGACAATATGAGTATTGTGATGGCTATCTCTAAAGGTGCGGATGATTTTGTATGCAAGCCATTTGATTTAAATGTTCTAGCTGCTAAAATTACGGCAATATTAAGACGAAGCTATGACTTTGTATCCAATCATAATATTCTTGAATATCAAGGTGTACGCTTTAATTTAGATGATAATACAGTAAGTTTTCAATCTTCTCAAATGGAACTGAGCAAGAATGAGGCAAAGATCTTACGTTTACTTATGGAAAAAAAGGGGACGATTGTATCTCGAGATAGTCTAATGGAATATTTGTGGAAGACAGATTTTTATGTGGATGAAAATGCATTAAGTGTGAATGTGAATCGTTTGCGTAAAAAGTTAGAGAGTATTGGCGTTGTGGATTTTATTCAAACTAAAAAAGGATTGGGATATAAGATATGAAGTTGTTTATGCATTATTTAAAAGATCGATTGTTTTTTATAATGATTTATGTTGTAAGTGTTTTGATCTGTTTATGTGTATTTAAACTCTATAATCTAGAACTAGAAGCTTTTACATATGCCTTTATGATTTTATGTGTCTTATTGGTGGTTTGTTTCTTATTTGATTACTACAAATATTATAAGAAACACCAAACCTTAGTAACACTTCAATCCAATAGTAATGTTTCTTTGTCTTGTGATCTTCAAGATTCTTCATTGATGGGAGAAGACTATCATAAAATCTTAGTGGCTATGAAAGACGATCATGATGAGTATGTTATTTCTTCGGAAAATAAAATGCATGATTTAGAAGATTATTTTACGATGTGGGTGCATCAGGCTAAACTTCCTATTGCTGCTATGAAATTACTACTTGAAGATGAGAACTTAAGTCGTAATGAAATTAAGTTGCAACTCTTACGCATGGATCAATATACAGACATGGTTTTAGCCTATTTACGCTTACATAGTACGCATACCGATTTTTTATTTAAAGAATTAGAATTGGATGATTTGATTCGACAATCGATTCGTCGCTTTTCTACAGAATTTATTCGAAAACACATTCAGTTGAGTTTTAAAGAAACCGGGGATGTTATTTTGAGTGATGAAAAGTGGCTTGTGTTTGTGTTGGAACAAATTCTTTCAAATAGTCTTAAATATACCAATGAAAATGGTTTGATCTCTATATATATGAAGTCTAAACATGTTTTAGTGATTGAAGATACGGGTATTGGTATTAGTGCAAGTGATCTAAGTCGTGTATTTGAAAAGGGATATACAGGCATGAATGGGCGTAGTGATAAAACGGCAAGTGGTCTAGGTCTATATTTATGTAAAAATATTTTAGATATGTTGAATCATAAAATCAGAATTGAATCAAATGTTGGTAAAGGCACTCGAGTCCTATTAGATCTTACGCATTTTGAAGGAAGAATTGAGTAATCTTACAATCTTGTAAGGATAGTGTTAGCTGAATCGATGGCTGTATTTTTGGATTCTTTGTAGAATTTTGGTGTACATGGAGGTAATGGATATGGCATTATTAGAAGTAAAAAATTTAAAAAAAGTATATACAACAAGATTTACACAGAATCAAGTACAGGCATTGAGTAATGTGAATTTTAGTGTGAATAAAGGCGAATATGTCGCTATTATGGGTGAGTCTGGATCTGGTAAGACAACACTATTAAATATCTTGGCTGCTTTAGATAAACCAACAAGTGGACAAGTCTTACTACATGGTAAAGATATTACGCATATTTCAGAAAAGGAAATTGCGAACTTTCGAAGAGAACATTTAGGTTTTGTATTTCAAGACTTTAATTTATTAGATAATTTTAATAATCGCGATAATATTTTCTTGCCTTTGGTTTTAAGCAAGAAAAAATATCCAGAAATGAAAGAAAGATTGACTCCAATCGCCAAACAATTAGGGATTGAGGGTATTTTAGATAAGTTTCCATATGAAATCAGTGGTGGACAAAAGCAGCGTGTAGCTGTTGCTCGTGCTATCATCACAAATCCAGATTTGATCTTGGCGGATGAGCCAACGGGGGCTTTGGATTCAAAGAGTACAGAGGAACTTTTACATTTGTTTGGAACTATCAATGCGAATCAACAGACAATCGTAATGGTAACTCATTCGACAAAGGCTGCAAGTCATGCGTCTCGCGTTCTGTTTATTAAGGATGGAAAAATCTTCCATGAAATTTATAAAGGAAATAAAAATTTAGATCAGATGTACCAATGTATTAGTGATACGTTGACACTACTAGCTACAGGTGGTGTGCATCATGAGTAGAGCTTTCTATTTAAATTTAGCTGTAGATAATTTGAAAAAGAATGCACGTACCATCATTCCTTATATATTAACGAGTGTCTTAACGACAATGATGTTGTATATGGTTGTTTCTTTGGCAAACAATCCAAACTTAAATGAGATGTTAGGGGCAATGACACTAACGCAGATGTTAGGCTTTGGAGTTGTGATTATTGAAATCTTTGCGTTTATCTTCTTGTTCTATACATATAGTTTTTTAATTAAAAGAAGACAAAAAGAGTTCGCGTTATTCTCTATATTAGGAATGGAAAAGAAACACTTAGCTCGCGTCTTGTTTTATGAAACTGCGATTACTTTATTTGTATCATTAGCTTTAGGTATTGGTTTAGGTATCTTGTTTGATAAAGCGATGTTTTTAATCATCGCAAAAATGATTGGTGCAGATATTATACTTGGTTTCTATTTCTCATTTATAGGCATGCGACAATGCGCTCTTGTGATTGGATTGATTTATGTATTGATCTATTTCTATTCTATGATTCGTATTCATATTTCAAGTCCAATTGAATTGCTTCATTCGAGTCATATGGGTGAAAAAGAGCCTAAGGCAAAATGGTTTCTATCTATTGTTGGTATTCTTTGTCTAGGTATTGGATACTATTTATCAATTACGACTAAAAATCCTTTAACGGCATTCTATTTTTTCTTTGTGGCTGTTGTACTTGTCATTATTGGAACGTATTTATTGTTTACATCTATATCAGTGACTTTCTTAAAATTAATGAAAAAAAATAAGAATTACTACTATAAGACAAATCACTTTATTAGTATTTCTGGCATGATGTATCGTATGAAACAAAATGCGGTAGGACTAGCCAATATCTGTATTCTTTCAACGATGGTCTTAGTCATGTTGTCGACAACACTAAGTATGTGGTCAAGTATTGATCGTGTTGTGGATTCACAATATCCTAGAAGTGTAATGGGAAATGGATATGGGGATGCTTCCAATATTGATTTTGATGAAATGAGTGAAGAATTGATTCGTATGGGCATCGTTCCAAAGAATCTTCTTGCGTATAAGAGATTGGATTATGCTGGATATTTAAAGAATGGAACTTTGATTACGGATTACCAGAATGAGGGGATGAATGCCGTAAATGAGATTCAAGAATTTTATTGTTTTCCACTAAAGGATATTCAGGATTATGAAAATATTAAGGGGTCTTTAAAGCCGAATGAAATTTATGTGTATTCCAATGTAGAGACGATCAAGGAAAAGACTCTATCTTTATTTGGAAAAGAATATGTTGTAAAAAAACAATTGGACCACTTAAAGATGGATGAAAATAATCCAAATGTGACAGAACATTATTATATTATTGTGGATTCAGAAAAGACTTTAGAGAAGATGCAACAAGATCAGATACATGTGTATGGCGATAATGCGAGTGCAATACGTGCTTATTATTCGTTTGATTGTGAAGCGAATGAGCGTGAAGTTATTAAAAAGTTAGGTCAGAATGAGAATATAAATGATTTTATTTGGTTAAGTAAATTGGATCAGAAACAAGGTTTGATTGAATTATATGCAGGCATCTTATTTATTGGAATCTTCTTAAGCTTTTTGTTCATCATGGCAACCATTCTGATTATGTACTACAAACAAATTACAGAAGGCTATGAAGATAAGGATCGTTTTGAAATTATGCAAAAAGTAGGACTTGAACAACAAGATGTAAAGAAGGCTATTCATTCACAGGTATTAACGGTATTCTTTATGCCATTACTTGTGGCAGGGCTTCATGTTTGTTTTGCGTATCCAATGATTGAAAAGCTACTTCATTTATTATTTGTGAGTGATTCATGGCTTTATATTCGTACGACAATATTCTGTTTTGTGGCCTTTGCACTAGTCTATATAGTGATTTATGTATTAACTTCAAAAATCTATTATGGAATCGTAAAGAGAAATGTTTAATTGGATATTAGGGTTTCTCTTGATTGGATTATTTATCTATATATATTATGTAAATCATCATGGAATTTAGTACTCAGATAGAGTACTATTTTTCTTAGGTGATATATATGTTTATAAATGGATTTGACATCTTGTGGGATGAAATTGATGATTATGTGGCCGATATTCAAAGTATTCGAAGTATCGATCAATTCATGTTTAATAAGCCGGTTACTTTCTTTTGTGGAGAAAATGGAAGTGGTAAATCCACTTTATTAGAGGCTCTTGCGATTAAAAATGGATTGAATCCAGAAGGTGGAACAAGAAATTATGAGTTTTCTACGTATGATTCGTATTCGAATTTGCATAAACATATGCGTTTGTGGCGTAATAGAAAACCGGATTGGATGTATTTCTTGCGTGCAGAAAGCTTTTATAATGTGGCAACTAAGGAAATGGAATATGCAGATGCGTTACATCCTTCAAAAGAATATCATATGAAGTCGCATGGTCAGAGTTTCTTTTCATTGATGATGGATCAAATTAAGAGTAATGGATTGTACTTTCTAGATGAACCTGAAGCAGCTTTATCTTGTCAGAATCAATTGGCACTACTCTATTTAATTCAATCGTGTGTGAAACAAAATTGTCAGTTTATCATTGCGACACACTCACCTATATTATTGGGATTTCCGGATGCACAAATCTTATCGTTTGATGATGGTAAGGTAGAAGAAGTGGATTATAAATCAACTTCTAGCTATCAAACGATGAAATTGTTTTTGGATCGGTATGATTATTTTGTGAAAGATATTCAAGAGAATAATGAAGGAGGGATATTGTGATTAAATTAATTGCGATTGGAAAGAATAAAGATAAGGCGTTACAGTCTTTAGAGAAAGAATATATGAAGCGATTGTCGGCTTTTTGTAAGTTTAGTGAAATCGAAGTCAAGGATGAAGCAAATGAGCATGTTTCTAGAGAAGCCGAGGTTTTATTGGTGAAAGAAAAAGAGGGGAATCGTGTTCTAGAAAAATTATCGGATCAAGATTTTGTAGTATTGCTTGATCTTCACGGCAAAATGATTGATTCAGAGACGTTTGCGAAAAATTTGGATACTTGGCAAATGAAGCATTCAAATATTGTTTTTGTGATTGCGGGAAGTCTAGGACCAAGTGAAAAATTAGTTTCTAGAGCGAATTATCGTTGGAAATTATCGGATCTAACTTTTACACATTTAATGACGCGAGTCTTGATGTTGGAGCAGATTTATCGGGGTTTTATGATCAATAATGGTCGTAATTACCACAAGTAAGTGATGAAAGCGCTTTTTGTGAAAGATTTTACTTGTGAAAAACTAGTCAATCAATTTATGTAGTGTTATAATGGATGTGCAAAAATGACAGTAGGAGGAATATACATGACAAAGAGAACTGTTAAAGACCTTGATGTAGCTGGAAAAAAGGTCATCGTACGTTGTGATTTTAACGTGCCAAGAAAAGATGGTGTTATCACTGATGATAACCGTATCGTAATGGCTTTACCTACAATTAAATATTTAGTAGAAAACAAAGCTAAAGTTATTTTGATGTCTCACTTAGGAAAAGTTAAGACTGAAGAAGACAAAGCTAAAAACAACTTGGAATGCGTAGCTGTACGTTTACAAGAATTGTTACCAGATGTAAAAGTAACTTTCTGCCCAGTAACTCGTGGTGAAGAATTAGAAAACGCTGTAAATGCATTAGCTGATGGAGAAATCGTATTAATGCAAAATACTCGTTACGAAAAAGGCGAAAGCAAAAACGATCCTGAATTAGGTGCATATTGGGCTAGCTTAGGTGAAGTATTCGTTGAAGATGCATTCGGATCTGTTCACCGTGCTCACGCTTCTACTGTAGGTATCCCTACAAATATTAAAGAAAATGGATTAGGATTCTTAGTAGAAAAAGAAGTTACAATGTTAGGAAAAGCTGTTGATGAACCAGCTCATCCATTCGTAGCTATCATTGGTGGATCTAAAGTATCTAGTAAGATCGATGTTGTTGACAACTTATTGAAAAAAGCTGATAAAGTTATCATCGGTGGTGGAATGGCTTATACATTCTCTAAAGCTGTTGGTGGTTCAATCGGTACTTCATTAGTTGAAGATGACAAATTGGATTTAGCTAAAGAATATTTAGAAAAAGCTGGAGACAAATTAGTTCTTCCTGTAGATAACGTAATCGCTGATGCATTCAGTGAAGATGCTAACACTAGTGTTGCTGATGCTGGACAAATTCCTGATGGATGGATGGGATTAGATATTGGTCCTAAATCTGTTGAATTGTTCAAAGAAACTTTAGCTGGTGCTAAAACTGTAGTATGGAATGGACCTATGGGTGTATTCGAAATGCCTAAATTCGCTAAAGGTACTGAAGAAGTATGTAAAGCAATCTCTGAATTACCAGAAGCTATTACAGTAATCGGTGGTGGAGATTCTGCTGCTGCTGCAAAACAATTAGGATATGCAGACAAATTCTCTCACGTTTCAACTGGTGGTGGAGCTAGTTTGGAATATATGGAAGGTAAAACATTACCTGGTATCGCTATTATCAGCGAAAAGTAATAAGGAGATGTACTTAAAATGAGAAAACCTATTATCGTTGGAAACTGGAAAATGAATAAAAACAACGCCGAAACAAAAGCTTTCTTCGAAGCTGTTGATGGTGTTGCTGCTAGCGAAAATGCTACTTATGGAATTGGATGTCCATTTACTGATTTAAGAACTGCATTGGATCACGCTAAAAACTTAGTTGTAGCTGCTGAAAACTGCCACTTTGAAGATAGTGGAGCTTTCACTGGTGAAGTTAGTGTTCCTATGTTAGAAGAAATGGGAGTTAAATACTGCATTATCGGTCATTCAGAACGTCGTGAAATGTTCGGTGATACAGATGAAACAGTTAACAAAAAAGCTAAACGTTTGATCAAAGCTGGAATCACTCCAATCTTATGTGTTGGTGAAACAGAAGCTGATTATGATGCTGGAAACTCAGAAAAAGTAATTCGTGAAGAATTAGCTGGTTCTTTAGCTGACTTATGTCCAAAATGTGTTGGTGAAATGGTAATTGCTTACGAACCAATCTGGGCTATCGGAACTGGAAAATCTGCTTCAGTTGAAATTGCTGAAAACTGCTGTAAAATCGTACGTGACCAAGTTAAGGTTATGTATGGTGAAGAAGCTGCTGAAAAAGTACGTATCCAATATGGTGGAAGTGTTAAACCTAATAACATCGTTGAATATATGGCTCAACCAGATATCGATGGTGCATTAATTGGTGGTGCTAGTTTGAAAGAAGATAGCTTCACAGAAATCATTGAAAAAACAAAATAATTGATGATTATTTAGGCCTCTTTGAGGCCTTTTATTTTTAGCTGTTTCTAACCAAAAATAAATTTAAGGGTTGTTTGGAAGGTGGTTTCGTGGTAAACTAATCATGAACTATTTTAAATAGGGGGTAGAATAAAATGAACTTTGTAGAAAATAATGGTAAAAAAGTCGCAGCAATTCTTTGTGTAGCATCTGCTTTCCCTGTTGTCGCAACAGTGGTTGCAGCCAAGGAAGAACCAGGATGGCATGGCGATCGTTACGTAAACGAAGATAAAACTGTAGCTAAAGGATGGCAAGAAATTGAAGGAAAATCTTACTATTTCTCAGAAGATGGTACAGTAAACTCTTCAAAAACTGAAAATGCCACTACAGCAAGTGTTTCAAGTAACATTACGGGGGAAGTGAAAGAAACAGTAACAACAGCTAGTCAAGAAGCTGTAAAACAAGAAACAGAAGAAAAAGCAGTTGTAGAAGAAACACCTGTTCAAACTGAAGAAGTTAAAACAGAAACAACTACAGATACAACAACTGATACTACTGAAACTCCAGAAGCTCCTGTAGCTCCAGTAGAAACACCTAGTGTTGACACAACAACTCAGACTCCAGAACAGGATCCAACTCCTGCTCCAGAAGCTCCTGCAGCTCCAGTAGAAACACCTAGTGTTGATACAACAACACAAGCTCCAGAACAGAATACAACACCTGCTCCTGCAGCTCCAGAGCAAACACCAGAGCAAAATCCAACACCTGCTCCTGAAGCTCCTGCAGCTCCAGAACAAACACCAGAGCAAAATCCAACACCTGCTCCAGAACAGACTCCAGCTCCTGCTCCAGAAGAAACTGTAACCCCTGCACCAGAACAAACAGCTTCTAGCTTAGGTGACCGTATTTCTTCATCAGCTCAAGAATTAGTCGGTGTAACGGATGGATTATGGTGTACACAAGTTGTACAACAAGCATTAGCAAATGCTGGTGTAAGTGATGCATATCAATTATGGCCAGATCAATATCAAGGTGTATATGGATATTATACAGATAGTCCTCAAGCTGGTGACTTGATTTACTACAACAATGGTGGACGTGGTGTTGACCACATCGCTGTATATATTGGAAATGGGCAAGCTGTACATGGAAACTACAATGGTAAAACTGTAATAGCTGGTGCATACCAAAATGGTATGGGTAATCCACAATATATTCGTGTAGTAAGATAATTGAATTTTTAAGCTTGGCAATTTGCCAGGCTTTTTTTTATATCTTTTGTATTGTATAATATGATGTAGTTTTGGAGGCTATTATATATGAATGAAGCATATAAAAATCTTTTAGAGAGAAGAAGTGTTCGAAAATATAATGATAAAAAGGTCAGTCATGACTTAATTGAAAAAATTGTTTATGCAGGTCAATTTGCACCTAGTGGAATGAATCGTCAAATCTATGCTTTTGTAGTTGTAGAAGATGAAGAGTTAGTTAAAGCGTTATCTAAAATGAATGCAGAAGTTATGAATTCATCATCGGATCCTTTTTATGGAGCTAAAAGTATGATCATTGTATTTGCAGATTCAAATGCACCGACATATTTATATGATGGAGCCTTAGCTATGGGAAATCTAATGAATGCATCTAATGCTTTAGGCGTCGATTCATGTTGGATCCATCGTGCTAAAGAAGTTTTTGAAACGGATTTTGGTAAAGAGTTAAAGAGAAAATGGGGCTTACCAGAATCTTATGAAGGAATTGGCCATTGTATTTTAGGTTATCGTGCAAATACGCTTGATAAACGTGCTGAAAGAACTTCTAAGGTGATTTATGCATAATATACGTATTGGACAAGCTGTAGATATTCATCAACTTCAAGAGGGTAGAAAACTCATTCTAGGCGGTGTAGAAATCGAACATTCAAAAGGTTTGTTAGGACATTCAGATGCCGATGTTTTAGTACATGCGGTAGGTGAAAGTATTTTAGGAGCACTCGCACTAGGGGATTTAGGAAAGCATTTTCCGGATACGGATCCTAAATATAAAGGAGCGAATAGTTTAGATTTATTGGCTCATATCTATGAAATGATGAATGAAATGGGTTACCAGATTGGAAATGTGGATGCGACAATCTTGGCAGAAAGACCTAAAATGGCACCACACATTATGGCTATGCGAAAAAATATCGCAAACGTTTTACATTGTGATATGGAAGACATTTCCATTAAGGCTACGCGTGGAGAAAAGCTAGGCTTTGTAGGAAATGAAGAGGGCATAGTGAGTTTAAGTGTTTGTATATTGGAGAAAAAAGGATGAGAGTTGTAATTCAAAGGGCAAAAAACGCAAAATGTGCAGTTGAAGGGCAAGTGACAGGACAAATTGATCATGGCTATTGTATTTTTGTAGGTTTTAATAATGAGGATACAGAAGAAATCATTGATAAAATGATTCATAAAATTTTATTTTTACGTATTTTTGAAGATGAAAATGGGAAGATGAATAAATCGATTCAAGATGTAAATGGTAGTATTCTATCTATTTCACAATTTACTTTATATGCGGATTGTAAAAAGGGAAATCGCCCAAGTTTTACAAATGCAGGAAAGCCAGATTTAGCTACAGTATTATATGATCAATTTAATCAGAAATTACAAGATCAAGGTATGCATGTAGAAAAGGGGATTTTTGGAGCCGATATGAAGATTGAATTGTTGAATGATGGTCCAGTTACAATTGTATTGGATTCAAAGGAGTTGTTTTAATGGAAATTATATATGGAAATATATTGGCAGAAAGTATTAAGTCTTCAATGAAACAAAAGATTGATGATATTCGTGCCCAAAAAAAAAGATTACCTTTATTAAGTGTAGTTCTTGTAGGAAATAATCCGGCAAGTATGTCTTATGTTCGTGGTAAAGAAAAGGCTTGTTCTTCAATAGGAATGCTTCAGAAAACGATTCGCTTAGATGAAAATGTATCGCAAGAAGAATTGAGTAATGTGATTATGGAGCTAAATCTAGATCCGGAAGTGGATGGTATTTTAGTCCAAATGCCATTGCCAGATCATTTAGATGAAACAGCCGCATTAGAATTGATTGATCCACAAAAAGATGTGGATGGTTTACACCCCATGAATGCCGGGTGTTTATTGACAAATCGTCCAGGCTTTATTCCATGTACTCCACAAGGTGTGATGGCTATGTTAGATTCGATTGGATATAAAGATTTATCGGGAAAACGTGCTGTTGTTTGTGGAAGAAGTAATTTAGTTGGAAAACCCGTCGCGTTATTGCTTCAAAATCGCAATGCGACAGTTACAATTGTACATTCGAAAACACCAAATATTGAACAGATTGCTTCACAAGCGGATGTTTTGATTGTTGCGATGGGTGTTAGTCAAATGGTCAATGAAAATTGGGTAAAAGAAGGAGCTGTCGTGATTGATGTGGGAATCAATCGTGTCAATGGAAAACTTGTTGGGGATTGTGACTTCGAATCGGTTGCGAAAAAGGCAAGTTATGTAAGTCCTGTGCCAAAAGGTGTTGGTCCAATGACGGTTTGTATGTTATTATCGAATACGCTAGATGCATATAAAATGCATACGCAAGGAGAATAATTATGGAATATGGATTAAATGATATTGTTGAAATGAAAAAAGAGCATCCTTGTCATAAGTCCACAGAATGGAAAATTATTCGCATGGGTGCTGATATTCGAATTAAGTGTTTGGGTTGTGGAGCAAGTGTTTTGATGCCTAGACAAAAATTTGAAAAGAAATTGAAAAAAGTAATTCGACATGAAGAAGAATAGAGAGGATGTATTGAATTTATGCCATTAACTGCAGGAATTGTTGGTCTTCCTAACGTAGGAAAATCGACTTTATTTAACGCTATCACAAAATCTCAAGTGGAAGCTGCAAACTATCCATTTGCGACAATTCAGCCAAATGTAGGTGTTGTAGAAGTACCAGACTATCGTATTGATCGTTTAGTTGAAATCTTCAATCCGAAAAAAACGATTTATACAACATTTGAATTTACTGATATTGCAGGATTAGTAAAGGGAGCAAGTCAAGGTGAAGGTTTGGGTAACCAATTCTTATCGAACATTCGTTTAACAGATGCGATTTGTCACGTAGTTCGTTGTTTTGACAATCCGGATATTACACACGTAGAAAATAGTGTGGATCCAATTCGTGATATTGAAATTATCAACTTAGAATTGACTTTGGCTGACCTTCAAACGATTGAAAATCGTAGAAGTAAGATTGAACGTAAGGCTAAGACAAACAAAGATAAAGAATCATTGGATGAACTTGCTTTATTGGATCGTCTTCAACCTGTTTTAGAAGAAGGAAAACCAGCGCGTTCATTAGAATTAAATGAAGAAGAACAAATTTTGATGAAGGGTTATAACTTATTGACCGCAAAACCTATGATTTATGTTGCCAACTTAGATGATGAAGGGATTATGGATCCAGATTCATGTGCTTACTACAATCAAGTAAAGGAATATGCACAAAGTCAAAATAACCAAGTCGTTGCCTTGTGTGCGCAAATGGAAGAGGAATTGTCTGGTTTAGATAAAGAAGAAAAAGATGCGTTCTTAGAAGAATTAGGTGTTGAAACTTCTGGTTTAGATCAATTGATTCAAGAAGCCTATTCCGTATTAGATTTATGTACATTCTTAACGGCTGGAGAAGATGAATGTCGTGCATGGACATTCAAAAAAGGTATGAAAGCACCGGATTGTGCTGGTGTTATCCACACAGATTTCAAAAAAGGCTTTATTCGAGCAGAAGTATATCGCTTTGATGATATTGATGAATTGGGTAGTGAATTAGCTATTAAAGAAGCAGGACGTTTACGTCTAGAAGGAAAGGATTATGTCGTTCAAGATGGCGATGTAATGCATTTTAGATTTAATGTTTAGTCTACAAAGTATTGTCTATTTGGTGATTGCCGTTATTCTATCTATGTCAATTCATGAAACAGCTCATGGCTTAGTTTCTTATTGGATGGGAGATCCAACCGCTAAATTAGAGGGAAGATTAAGTCTAAATCCTTTTAAACATGTGGATTGGCTAGGCTTAGTTTGTCTATTGATCTGTGGATTTGGATGGGCAAAACCCGTTCCGATTGATGCAAGATATTATAAAGACGCAAAAACAGGGATTATTTGGACTAGTTTTGCGGGGCCTGTCGCAAATTTTCTTTTAAGCTTTATTTGTATATTCCTATTTTATGCACTTTATAAATTTGCACCTCAATTTATGATGACAAGTGTTGGTTATTTTGTATCAAACACATTGACCTATACAGGACTTATTTCTACGGGATTTGGAATTTTTAACTTAATTCCAGTTCCACCACTAGATGGATCGAAAATATTATTTTCATTTTTACCAGATGATAAGTATTATAAATTTATTGATGGTGCACCATGGATGAACATCTTATTTATCTTTTTGATTTTTACAGGTCTGTTAGATTATCCACTAGGTATGTTACGTTCAAATATGATTCAATTTTTTGAGATGATCGCAAAGATGATTTTAGGTTTCTAAAGTCATCTTTTTTAAACGCTTTCACAAAAAATGACATTTTACTAAAAATTAACATAAATTTAATATTGTTTTGACATTATTTTTATTGCATAATAAAGACGTCGCAATGTGGAATTTTTTGCGTGAAAAAATTGAAAATAAAATATTCATTTTATAAAAGGAGTTCAAGATGGAAATAGTTACAATGGTCTTATCCCTATTAGGTGGCATTGCGTTATTTTTGTTCGGTATGTCTTTAATGGGCGATGGACTAAAAAGCGTAGCTGGTAATAAGTTAGAAGCATTCTTGTACAAGATGACAAACACTAGTCTAAAAGGTGTTGCCCTAGGTGCAGGTGTTACTTCTGTTATTCAATCTAGTAGTGCTACGACAGTAATGGTCATTGGTTTTGTTAACTCAGGTATGATGAAACTAAGACAAGCAATCGGTATTATTATGGGTGCTAATATTGGTACAAGTATTACCGGTTGGATATTGTGTTTATCTTATGTTGGTGGATCTAGTGGTATTGCGAGCTTATTTTCAACAGCTACGATCACAACATTGTTTGCGTTTATTGGTATTTGTTTAAAAACATTTGGAAAACGTACTACACATAAAAATGTTGGAAATATCATGCTTGGTTTTGCGATTTTAATGACAGGTATGCAACAAATGAGTGGTGCTGTTTCACCTTTAAGAACAAATGAAACATTCATTAGTATGCTTACAATGTTCTCAAATCCAATTATGGGTATTCTTGTTGGTATTTTGTTTACAGCTGTTTTACAAAGTGCAAGTGCTGCAATTGGTATTTTGCAGGCACTATCTATGACAGGCTCATTGACATTTGCGGCAGCCTTCCCAATTAACTTAGGAATTGGTATTGGTGCTGCATGTCCAGTGTTGATTTCTGCTTTAAGTGCAAATAAGAATGGTAAACGTACCGCATTAGAATATTTAATCAATGACTTATTTGGTATGATTATTTGGTCTATCTTATTCTATGGTTCAAATCTATTTATGCACTATGATTTTTTGAATAAAGTTATGTCTCCAATCAATATTGCATTAATGAATACAGCGATTCGTTGTGGAAATGTATTAGTTTTATTCTGGTTCATTCCTCAAATTGAAAAATTATTGATGCGTATTGTCAAAGACAGTCCAGAAGATCTAGCAGAACAGGCTGACTTTGATTTATTAGAAGAACGTTTGATTCCTTATCCTGCCTTAGCTATTGCTCAATGTCATCGTGTTATGAATGGTATGGCTAAAAAGGTTCGTAATAATGTGAATCGTTCAATGAACTTGATCAATGAATTTAGACCTGAAAAATATGAGAAAGTACATCGTAAAGAAACATTGATTGATAAATATGAAGCGCGCTTAGGTTCTTATTTGATGCAACTTACAAAACAAGCATTAAATACTGAACAAACAAGACAAGCCTCATTATATCTTCATACTATTAGTGACTTTGAAAGAATCGGTGATCACGCGGCAGATATTGCCGAGATGTCAAAGAGTATCAATGAAAATCGTATGGAAATGTCAGAGGCTGCCATGAATGAGTTAAACCTTGTCATGGAAGCCGTTCGTGAGTCGATGAATATGACATACCATGCATATCTAGAAGATGATTTAGATTTGGCTCGACGTGTATCTCCACTTGGAATTGTCATTCGTGGACTATGTGATGAAATGAAATTACGTCACGTTGAACGTTTATCTCAAGGAAACTGTGGACTTGAAGAAGGTACAGTATTCAATGATTTATTGAACAGTTTAAACCGTATTGCCACACACTGTGCAAGTAGTATGGTGGCCTTGGTCAAGATTCGTGAAAAAGATACAGATATCCACATTCACGATTCAAAAGTATATGCGATTGAGGGTGATGACTATAAAACGACGTTGGCTGAATATCGCGAAAAATATGATCTTGGACAAAGAGAAGGTCGTATTGTAAGTATGGAAGACGATCAAGTTGAATAGAAATTAAAAAAGGGCCTGAGAAATCAGGCCTTTGATGTATTAATTTGAATGTCACATTTGTCTTGGATTGAAAAAGTATTAAAATAGGCTTCTTCTAAAGGAATCCAGCGTTGAATGAAATTATTCAACATCTTTGGATTTCTTTTTCTTAGTCTTTCTATTTGTTCATCTTTATTGACTGTTAAGAAAACGGAAAAATCATAATATTTTTGAAGACTAGAATGCATAGAATAAGAGCCTTCTATAATATTGAATGGTTTATATGGAATTAAAATAGCAGATTCAATAGACATCGTTGAACAATTGAATTTACGCAACTTCACATCTTCATGTTTTGATAATGGAATTAATATTTCTTCTTTAAAACGCTCATGATCCACATTTTCTCCAGGACTTTCAAGCCTTTCTTTTGTTCTTTGATGGGGTTGCAAGAAAAAGTCGTCCATTTTAAATACGTTACAGTCATATACTAGTTTTAAAAGATTTGAAAGTGTTGTCTTACCCGAAGCACAACGTCCATCAATTGAAACCATAGAAGGGTGGTTGTTGTCTATATATTGGAATAATTCTAAAAATGGAACATACTTTTTATGAATCAAACGATATGCAGGATGATACAATTGATTGAACGTATCTGAATGATGAATTGCAGGATACCCCTCTTTTTTCCATTTTAAAAGTAAATCCTTAGATTCTTCGTAAGAAAAGGGAAGAGTATTGTCAAAGATAAGATCTAAAAGAGTTTGAATCTTATCTTCAAGTTGTTTGATTCCATTTTCTTCTTGTTGGCTTGATCGCATAAATAAGGTACTTAGTGTGTTTACATTTAAACCATAATTCAAATGTAGACGAATATAGTCTCCATCTAATTCTTCAATTGAATCTGAAGAATCTTTATGATTTTGTAGTTCTTGTTCAATATTTGATTTGACGGTAGAGAAATCAGAAACAAGGTGTTCACATCCAAAACTACTTTGGTACAAAAACTTCATAAGGTCTTGTAATTCAAGTTGTGGATATAATTTAAATTGGTTAAGTATATATTCTTTTGTGTTCATAGAAGTTATTTTATCACATTCTTTTCTTTTTGATTATAGATAAAAACTATAACAAGTACATATTTTTAAATATTATAAATAATCAATAAGAAATGATAAAATGATGTCATTGGAGGAAATTGACTAATGTTGAATATTAAATATGATATTGTAGGATCTTTTTTAAGACCACAAGAAATTAAAGAGGCACGTGCTAAATTTAATAATAATGAGATTACATATGAACAATTACGTGATATTGAGGATGAACAAATCGCAAAGTTGGTTGCCAAAGAAGTACAGCACGGCTTGAAGTTTGTGACAGATGGAGAGTTTCGTCGTCGCTGGTGGCATTTGGATTGGTTAAAAGAATTTGATGGTTTTACGACAAAACACTTAGACAAGTTCATTAATGGAAGAAACAATCATATTGAATTGGGTATGATTGAAGGAAAGATTATCTATGATCCAAATAAGGCACATAAAGAAATGTACGCATGGGATTTCTTAAAGAAGGAAGCAAGTAAATATGGTGTAGAAGCCAAGAAATGTATTTCTGGACCAAACATGATTTTGATTGATCATTTCTTACAACTAGGTATTAAAGATACACCATATTATGGTACGGATATTGAAGCGGTGATTGAAGATATTGGATTGGCATATCAAGCAGCCATTCGTGATTTCTATAATCATGGATGTCGCTATATTCAAATTGATGATACTTCATGGACCTATATGATCGATGATACGTTTGTATCAAAGGTAGAAGGTTTGGGTTATACAAAAGCACAAGTACTAGATTGGTTTGTGCGTGTAAGTACAAAAGCTTTAGAAAATCGTCCAGAAGATATGCAGATCGCAACACATTTCTGTAAAGGAAACTTCAAAGGAAATCCATTATTCCATGGATTCTATGATACGATTGCCAAATCGGTCGCAAGTATTCCATACGATGGCTATTTTGTAGAGTATGATGATGCTCGTAGTGGAACCTTTGATCCTTGGGCTGTTTTAAAAGGCACTGACCGCACATTTGTAGCTGGATTGATTTCTACAAAACGTCCAGAATTAGAAGAGCATGATGCGATTAAAGAGCGTTATGAACAAGCTAAAGCTGTAGTTGGTGAGAATATTGCTCTTTCTCCACAATGTGGATTTGCCTCTGTAGAAGAAGGAAACTGTATTGATGAAGAAACACAATGGAAAAAAATTGATTTATTGGTATCTTGCCAAGACTTTATTTAAGGGAAATCTTTAGATTTCTCTTTTTCTTTAAAAAAAAAGGAACAATTATTTGTTCCCATAATATGAATTTAAGAAAGATTCTTTGAATTCTTTAAATGTACCATCTAAAATAGCTTGTCTAGCCTGTTCTGTAAGACGAATAATGAAACGAAGATTATGTATCGAAGCTAGTTCAAAATATTTGGCTGATTCTGTGCGGTCTTGTGATTTCCAAAGTCTTCTTAATTCGCCTAATGTGATTTTACTTTGACATGTTGGACAATCACATCCTTCATCAATGATTTCATCGCTATCTCTATATTTAGATAGATTGATAGGACCATGCATTGTATACAATCTTCCATGTCTTGCCTCTCTTGTAGGTGCTACACAATCAAATGTATCTGCACCATTTTCAGTTCCAATCAAGATATCATCTGGATGAGATAAACCTAATAAATGTCTTGGCTTATTTTCAGGTAGTTCTTCGTTACACCAAGTTAAAATATCGCCTAATGTTTCTTTTAAGAAGGCACCACCTAATCCATAACCATCAAAATCCATTTGTGCATACTTTTTACATGTAGATTTTCTAAGATCTTCCCAACGCCCACCTTGAATTACGCCATATAAAGATTGGTGATATCCTAAATCATCACAATGTTTTTTATGTTCATCAAGACTTCTTTTTGCCCAACGCTCGGTTCTTGCCAAGGATTCAACATTATATTCATAAGTATCCGCTAAAGAAGTTAATTCATCATAAGCCATATGGATATCGGCTCCAATACGACATTGAATCTGCATACTTTCTTCAGGACCAATAAAATCTTCCTGCCCTGTAAATGGATCATGAAAGTGTACTCCATCTTCTGTAACGTGGGCTAAACGTTTTTCTTCTTCCGTATTTTTCATATTGTCTTCACGTTTCATGCTGACAACTTTTCCACAACCTGAACCTAAAGACATGACTTGAAATCCACCGGAATCTGTTAAGGTTGGACCATCCCATTTTGACCATGCAGATAAGCCTCCATTAGCGGCAATCTCTGGGGAAATGTTTCGTAAATGATATCCATTACTTAACATGGCTTGAGCATTAATGCTCTTTAATTCTTCCATAGAAACAAAACGAACTTCACCATGTGTTCCCACACACATAAATGCCGGCGTTTTAATATCACCATGAGGTGTATGTATAATTCCGGCTCTTCCTAAATGGCCAGGAATTCTTTTTTCAATTTCAAAATAAAATTTATTGTCATTTTTATATTCCATAAATGCCTCCAACTCATTTATTTTATCATATATTAGCGTCGGCTTATATAAAAGATTATACCAAGTATACTGATTATACCTGCAACATATCTAATACCTAGATCAGATGTCTGAGAAAATTGACATCGCAACAGAACTTGTATTTTCATCGGTTGCCAACATTGTTTCTGATTGGCAAGCCACATTAAATGCAGTAGAGCTAGTTCTTTATACAATACACATTAAAGAGAATAGTGAAATTAAGATGAATCTCTTTCTGTTCTTATTGAAATTTGAGGACAATATACTTTTGCCGATTCTGCAACATCCAATAAAGAAAGTACAAATGTAATTGTTGTATTGGATAAATTTGCCTCTTGCGATATAGTTATAGGTCATATATAGTACGCACTAACAAACAATAAATATTTATCTTTCAAAAACGATTTTTATTTTACCATAAGTTTTATTGAAAACCCCATTTTTTCTTTCTATAATATATATCGGTGATAATTTATGAAGAAAACAATTTGGATAGCAACGAGCAATGCTCATAAAGTGGAAGAGTTTCAGACGATGTTGAAGGATTGTGATGTGAAATGTTTAAAAGATTTAGATCATACAATCCATATTATTGAAGATGGAACAACTTTTGAAGAAAATGCATTGATTAAAGCTCGTACATTATTTAATGAACTACATGAACCTGTCATTAGTGATGATTCAGGTTTGGAAGTGGATGCGATGGACAAAAAGCCGGGTGTTTATTCCGCTCGTTTTTTAGGTGAAGATACAAGCTATGATATTAAGAATCAATATATTATAGATCAAGTACAAGGTAAGGTGCGTACAGCTCGTTATGTGTGTGTTATTGCCTATATTGATGAAGATGGAAAAGAACATGTATATCGTGGTGAATGTGAAGGTTTGATCCATGATAAATTGGAAGGTGAAAATGGATTTGGTTATGATCCTATTTTCTATTATCCTGCATTTAAGACAACGCTTGCCAATGTGAGTGAAGAAAAGAAAAATAGTGTTTCACATCGTGGTATTGCGCTTGAGAAGTTTTTGAAAGATTGGAGTAAATAAGTATGTTGCATGTTGTATTGTATGAACCGGAAATTCCACAAAATACAGGAAATATCATTCGAACTTGTATGGCTACAGGTTCTCGTTTGCATTTGATTGAACCATTGGGCTTTTCGTTGGATGAAAAACATTTGCGTCGTTCGGGAATGGATTATATCAAAGATGCCGATATTCATATTCATAAGGATTGGGATGCATTTGTAGCTGAAAACCCAAGTGAACATTATTATTTTATGACTCGCTATGGAAAAAAGGCACCAAGTGAATTTGACTTCACAAAAGAAGAGGGTGATGTTTATTTAGTGCTTGGAAAAGAAAGTACGGGTGTAGACAAAAAAATCCTCAAAGGCCACTTAGATACTTGTATGCGTCTTCCAATGGTCGCAAACGCAAGAAGCTTGAACTTGTCCAATTGTGCTGCCATTATTGTATATGAAGTGTTGCGTCAACTTGATTATCCAGGACTTAGTACGCATGAAGAGCTTAAGGGAGAGGATTGGCTTGAAAATCTTAAGGTTGATTGATCGATGCATAGATTCGTTTGAAAAGCGAATCTTTCTTTTTATTTTCTTTCTTTGTTTATATTGGTTGTGGCAGAATGTATGGCAGCTCATTCTGTTTGGTAAATTATTCTTTGTGACGGATTATGAGAGTTTATTTCATATTCAGTCAACACTAAGTATGTATCAATCGAGTGTTTTCATTCGTATCCTATATTATGTGATTTCAAATCCAAACTTGAATGTATTAAAACTCATTAGTTGTATAAAACTAATAGACATTTTGGCTATTCTAGGAGTCATATTATTGATAAAAAAGTTTCGAATTGTCGTTATTTTTAATGGGATTAAATACGTTTGGGGCTTGTTTTGGGTTGTTAAAGCATTAAATTCAAAAAGTGTATATTTGGTAATTTCTTGTTTAAAATGGCTTTCTTTAGGGCTTTTTATAAGTATGTTGATTGTTTCTACAGTTTTACTGTATACGCTTTCAAAAATGATTGCGGATTATGATGATTTTGTTCATGAATTGTAGACAATATTATGCATTTACTAAATTGTGTACAATTTTTTATAAAATCACACAATTTACCACAATTTAGAATCATGTGCTTTATATAAAGCTTATTAAGGAAAAATTAAGAAATAAATTACTAAAAAGTGCAAATGATTTTTAAACGAAAATTTGCAACAAAAAAGAATCCTTGTTAAACTTCAGTTGTTGTAACGAAGAGGTGATATGATGAATTTTATCGAAAAACATAGTAAAATTTTAGCCGTAAGCCTATGTCTATTGACTTCTGGTCCAATTGTTTCGACAATGTATGCCAAAGAAGTTCAACCAGGATGGCATGGTGAAGGCGCAGATCGTTATTATATTTTAGAATCAAATCGTCAAACAGCTACTGGTTTAACAAAAATCGATACTGAACTTTACTATTTCAATAGTAAGGGTGAAATGCAGTTTGGTTGGCAAAATGTTTCGGATGAAACATATTATTTCCAAGCAGATGGAACTGCAGCAACAGGTACTGTTACAATTCACGGCAGTGAGTATAATTTCCAAAAGGAAGGTATTCTTCTTCATGGATGGAGTGAAGATGGTAAATCATTCTACGATGAAAAAGGAAACAAGACTTCAACAAACTGGGTTGAAGACAATGGCGCAAAATATTATTTTGACGACAAAGGAAATTGCGTAACGGGTTGGCAAAAAATCGATGGCCAGGACTATTATTTTGGTGAAGATGGAAAGATGGCTACAGGTCAATTTGATGTAGACGGAAAAACATATTTCACTGGTGAAGATGGAATCTTCCGTACTGGTTGGCAAGTAATCAACGGTCAGGATTATTATTATGCAGAAAATGGTGAAGTCACTAAGAATAAATTCTTAGATATTGATGGAACTAAATACGCATTCGATGAAAATGGTAATTTAATTAAGAATACCGAAAAAGATGGATATAAGATCGATGAAAATGGTGTTGCGACTGAAATAACTCCTTCTCAGGATTCTTCAACTCAAGACACTACAAGTACACCGGCTCAAAGTACTACTACAAACACAAGTACAAGTACAAACACAAGTATAAATACTACACAAGCTCCTTCACAGAATACAACAGGTGGTTCTACAAACAATAGTTACAACAATAACTATGCACCATCAACTCCAAGTGTAAGCTCTTCAGCTATTGCGGCTGCAGCGTTGAATCAAATAGGAGCAAGTCAAGATTGTACAATGTTAGTCACAAATGCTTTAGCCGCTGTAGGAATTAATTTCCACGGTTCTCCTGAACAATATTTAAGTTTAGGACGCATTACATCAAGTCCAGTTGCAGGTGACATTATTGTTTATTCAGGTCACGTTGCGATTTATATTGGAAATGGAATGGCTGTTCATGGTGGATGGTTAGGTAATCAAACTGTAAAGGCATCCGTTTCTTGTGGTAATGCATTGATCGCATATGTTCATGTAGGTTAGAATTCAATTCTAACCTTTTTTTTGTTTTTGTGGTAAAATCAATAATATATTTTTCAAGGAGGTCTTGTATGAACTATATTCAAACGCAAAAATTTAGCGATGTCTATGTTTCTTGTAAAACAATGATGCCTTTTAATCGAAATACAATTACAGCACTCAATGTTCTTGTATATATGATGAAGGCAAAAACAGAAAAGATGGATTCAAAACAGAAATTAGCTTCTACGCTAAATTTAGCTTATGGTACGAAAATATCTTATGGATTAACATCTTTCGGAGATTTAATTCAAGTGGATGTGCGTTTTCAATTTGTTCGTCCAGACTGGATTGAAGATGAGAATTATGTAAATAAAATCAAAGATATTATGGATCAAGCTTTATTTCATTCGGTATTGGATGAAGAAAACTTCAAAGAGTCTGTATATTTATTGAAAAATAGATTATTAGCACAAATGGATGACCCAGCCAATTTATCTTGTATGTATGCCTTTGAAATGGCTCATGACAAGCATTCGATTTCGATTCCTGTACAGGGAAGTTTAAAGGATTTAGAAACGCTTACTTTAAAAGAGGTCAAACAAATATATACACTCTATATGGATATGGCTAAACATTTCTATATTTGTGGATATGTTGATCAAGAATTATATGATTTTATTGACTCTTTGGATTCGCATTGTCCTTTTATTTCAGAAAGAACATTGCTTCCAAAAGTAGAAACGAGTTATAAGACATTTGAAAAGGATATTTCTCAAACCTGTATTTCGCAAGTCTATTCTACATCGGTGGATATTTCAAGTGCAGACTATGAGGCAGAATTGCTTTTGTGTAGTATTTTAGGGCAAAGTCAAAAGAATTTGATGTTTGATGAGATTCGTGAGAAGAATAGCCTTTGTTATTCAATAAGCTCATCGATCATTCGTTTTGATGGTGCGATATTGATTCATACGGGAGTAAATCGTAAAGATGTTACTAAAGTATTGAATTTAATAGAAACCCAAATGGATCGATTATTGAATATGGATTATGACGATGCTTATTTAGAAATTGCGAAAATGGGATTTAAAGATCGCCTTGTTGGCGGGTTGGATCAGGCACTCTCTTTAATTGCCCAAGCATTTTTAGATGATTTGTTGCATCGTAAACTAACAACAGAACAAAGAATTGAAAGAATTATGAAGGTGACAAAGGAAGATATTTCGCGTGTCGCTTTACAAATGAATTTGGCATCAGTAGCCATTGTTGCGGAGAATGAAAATGAATTATAATTTGGATTTAACGAAAGAAACTTTACCAAATGGCTTACAAGTTTTACTTGTGCATAAGCCGGATTATCAAAGATCACTCTTTCTTTTGGGGGCAAAAGTTGGTGGCTTTGACATAGATCAAAATGTGGATGGAACACTTGTTCATCATAAAAGTGGATTGGCTCATTATTTAGAGCATCAAATGTTTTATTTAGATGGAGAAGATGTTAGTGAATTGTTTGCGGGTTTGCAGTGTTTGACAAATGCCTATACTTCATATACGGAAACTGCATTTTATTTTTCAACGACAGCAGATGTAAAAAAGCCATTAAAGCTGTTATTTGATTTTGTTGAGAATCTAGATGTGACAAACAAAACGATTGAAAAAGAAAAGGGAATTATTCTAAGTGAATATGATATGTATCAACAATCGCCTGAACAGCGTCTTTTTAAGGAGACTTTAATCTCTTTATATAAGAATCATCCAATGAAAGTAGATGTATTAGGATCTAAGGAAGATATTCAAAATATGCGTATGGAAGATCTTAAATATTTTTATGAATTGAACTATGATCCAAGTAAATTGTGCCTTGTAGGCATCACTGGAAAAGATACAGACGAAATTATGGAATGGATCAAAGACTGTCAAAAGGATGTAGAAAGTAAGTGTGATAAAGAGATTTCGCGTGTTTTTAAAGAAGAACCGATGGAAGTCAATCGCAAAGAATTTGTAGATACAATGGATATTTCTCAGCCTTTTGTGTGTGTTGGCTTTAAAATGAAGCCTTGTTCAAATGTTATTGAGAGTATAGAAAAGGATTTTGCGGTCAATATGTGGCTAGATTCTTTAATGGGGCCTTTGAATCCTAAATTTCAAGAATGGCTGGATCAAAGAATCTTTACGCAATTTGTAGGAGCAGAAGCTGATTTTACTACAGATCATAGTTATGTCTTGTTTTATGCACAAACAACAAATCCAGATGCTTTTATTGACCTTGTAAAAGAGCAGGTGAAGAAGAAAACAATATTGAATGACGATTATCAATCTTTGCGTGCGCAGGCTATAGCGAATAATTTAAGAGGCTTAAATCATTTTGATGGTTTAGCTAATGATTTATTAAGAAGTCATTTTGAAAATTTTGATTATATGGATAGTTTAAATCGCATTCAAAAGATGTCTTTAGACAAGGTTCTTTCTAACTTGGATGATTTAGATTTTTCAAATGTGTGTGTGACAAAAATTCTTCCGAATGATTCTATCTGATCTAATTTGCGTTATTTTAGCCAAATTAGAGGCTGAAAACAATAGAAATATGTACAAAATAGCGACCTATAGACAAAATAGGTCGTTTGTTTTATATAAGGGATGTTTGTACAATACATTTGAAGAAGGATGGTGATGAAAATGGTGGTCAGAATTGAAGGAGGATAATCAATTATGAATGCGTTTAGTATCGTGGGGAAAATTACGGAAATGCCTGTTTTAAAGGAAACAACAAATGGTTTGAAGACTTGTGAACTTCCTGTTCGTGTGCAGCGTAACTTTCCAAATTCAGATGGTGTTTATGAAAATGATGATATGGTTATTGAAGTATGGCGAGGACTTGCAGAAACGGTAAGTGCTTCATGTAAGATTGGTGATTATGTAGGAATCAATGGTCGTATTCATTCGCGTAAATATCAAAAGGATGAAAAGGTATACTTAAACTATGGCTTTGTAGCTGAAAAAATTGATTTTTTACGTTAGTAAACAAAGAGAAATACACAAAATAAGAAAACACATCCACAAAAAAAGAAGCGAATCAAGTCGCTTCTTTCTTTTTTTATGTCTAAGATTAACGGTTGTAGAATTCTACTACTAACAATTCGTTGATTTCTTGAGCTGTGAATAGTTCTTTACGTTCTGGGTAACGAACATAAGTACCTTTCTTAGTATCTTTGTTTACTTCTACGAAATCAACTGTTGCTGTTGCAGCTTCTAAAGCTTCGTTAATTACGCTTAAGTTTTTAGCGCGTTCACGGATTTCGATAACTTGTCCTGGTTTTACTTGGAAACTAGGGATATCTACTTTCTTACCATCTACTAATACGTGTCCGTGGTTTACTAACTGACGGCTAGCACGACGAGTACGTGCAAATCCCATACGATAAACGATGTTATCTAAACGAGATTCTAACATTACTAAGAAGTTTTCACCAGCTGAACCAGCTTTTTTACTTGCTTTTAAGTAAGTGTTGTAGAATTGTTTTTCACTTAATTGGTAAGTGTGACGAATTCTTTGTTTTTCTTGTAACTGGATACCGTAGTTTGTTAATTTTGGACGACGAGGTGAACCGTGTTGTCCTGGAATAGTATCACGACGAGTTAATTCTTCACCAGTTTCTAAAACTGAGAAACCAAGACGACGAGACTTTTTCCAAATGCTTCCTGTGTTTCTTGACATAATTTTTCCTCCTATTGTTTTATATCATTCATAAAACAATAACAGTACAAATCTTCAAAGGTTGTGTTAACAATGATATTTTCCGCTATCAGCTATTAGCTTACTCATATCGCTTAGTGCTGTAACGCATATCCTTTAACTTTGTATGCTGCTATCAATTTATGCCTATGTATCATATCAAAGAACATGAATAAAATCAAGAAAAGGATGCAATGATTTTGAAGTTTTGCTATAATAAGAATGGTTTGCAAGGAGGTACCACTATGGATAGTGTTTTGAATTTCTTTCGATCAGTATACGCATTCATAAAAAATCAACTTTCTGTGACTGTAATCATCTATCTTTGTATAGCGATTTTAGTCTTGATCTTGGTTTGGATCATCATGCGTATGATCAAACGTAAAAAGGCGTCGAAGCGACTTTCAGATCTTGAAATTGAAATGAATGAAATTCGTAACAATTCCTTGGCCTATAAATTTAACAAAGCATCGGCATTCGCAAGAGTGAATGATGATATCATGGATAAAGTTAAAAAATTAACTCCAAAATATGATACTTGTCAAAATAACTTAAGTGCATGTGATGATTTGTTCAATGAAGCAGATGATTATGTTTCTAGACATCGTTTGCGTAAATCAATGCGTGCAATGGATGATTTAGAAACAATGATGGATGAAACAAAAGAAAGAATTCGTATTGTTACGCAATCTTTGGATCACATCTTAGCTCGTGAAACAGAAGTTCGTGAATCGGCAAATGCTTTGAAAGAACGTTTCCGTAATGTGAAAACTGTTTATCAAGATAATCGTTCTTCATTCTATGGATCGGTTAATTATGTAGATTCATGTTTAGAGGAAATCGAAAATGAATTCTCTAATTTCGAAGAATGGATGTTTGCTTCTGAATTTAATAAGGCAAAGGAAGAACAAGAAAAAATCTCAAAAATGGTGGATGAGATCAGCTCTAAAATTGCAGCCTTCCCTGGACTCTATGAAAAGGCCAAGAATGTATTGCCTCGTGCAATCAACGAAGTTCGTTTGCACATCAAGGAATTACAAGAAAAAGATATCGACTTATCTTATTTAGAACCAGAAGAAAAATTAACGACCATTCAAAATGCATTGGCAAGTACAATTGATCAATTGGATGCTGGTGAATTTGAATTGGCACAAGAAAACTTGGAAATCATTGGGGATCACATCTTAGCTTTACAAGATGATGTGACGAATGAAAAACAGGCATATGAAGAAATTCATGTGAGTCTTCAATCAAATTTAGATATTGTTAATGTCATTGGTCAGGAACTTGAGGAAATCATGGCACTTTATGCCAATATCAAAGACCGTTTTGGTTTAGAAGATTGGACACACCGCTTCTCTTTGGCAAAAATTCAAATGGAAGATTTAGAAAAGCGTCGTGATGAAATTCAAAATGAATTGAAACAAAATCAACGTCCAAGCGTAGATGTAGTTCATGGTTATCGTAAATTTTCAGAAGATGTTAATGAATTCCACGATCAAGTCAAGGATATGAAAGAAATGCTAGTGGGAGCAAGCAGTGATGAATCACGTGCTAAAAAACAATTGACTAAATTACAATTGATTTTAAATGAAGTGCGTCTAAATACAGTAACACGTCATTTACCTAGTATTTCATCTCAATTTTCTGCAGATTTAAAAGAAGGCGAACGCTTGATTCAACGTGTTCGTGTTGTGTTGGATCACTCACCATTAGATGTACAAACATTAAATGCAGATTTGCAGGATGCCATCGACTTTGTATATAAGTTATACAATAACGCAAACAATTTAGTCGGTGTTGCTGTTATGGTAGAAAATGCGATTGTGTTTGGTAACCGTTTCCGTAGTACGCATGCACAAATGGATTCGGATTTAACTCGTGCAGAGTTATGCTTCCAAAATGGAGAATATACTCGTGCACTTAAGATTGCGATTCAGGCAATCGAAAACATGCACCCAGGAATTTATGAGAAACTAGTTGCTCAAAAAGATCCTGCTGTTATGAATCAGGTGCAGTAATGATTTATTTTGATAATGCTTCGACAACCTCTGTACGTACAGAGGTTCGTCGTGTTTATGGACAAATGTTAGAAACTTGTTATGGCAATCCAGATAGTTTGCATGCAATAGGACGTCAAGCAAGTACGCTCATGGAAAAGAGTCGATCAAATATTGCTTCTATGCTTCATGTAGAGCCTAGTGAAATTATTTTTACTTCAGCTGCTAGTGAATCCAACACATTAGCTATTGTTGGATATGCTTTAGCAAATGAACATAGAGGTCATCATGTTCTAACAAGTAATGTTGAACATTCAAGTGTTCGTCATGCGATGGAGTTTTTAAAGCGTTTTGGCTTTGAAGTTGAATTTCTACCAATTAATGAAGAAGGTATTGTAACGCCAGAATGTTTAAAAGCGCATATGCGTAAAGATACGATTTTAGTTTCTGTTATGCATGTGAATAATGAAATGGGAGCTATCAATCCCATTTTAGAATTAGAGAAAATTGTACACCAAAATCCTACTTGTGTATTTCATGTAGATTGTGTACAGAGTTTCTCAAAAATTGATATTCCTTTTGGAAAATTAGATATGGCTACAATCTCTGCACATAAGATCCATGGCCTAAAGGGAAGTGCCATTTTAATGAAAAAAAAGAAGATTCAACTTGTTCCAATTATTCAAGGTGGTCAACAAGAGCAAGGTCTTCGTGGAGGAACAGAGAATGCACCGGCTAATATTGTTTTGGCAAAAACGATTCGTTTGGCTTTAGAAGAACAATCTAGTGCGTATGCTCATGTTTCAAAAATCAATCAATATTTGCGTGAAGAATTATCTAAAATTGATGGTGCACATGTTCATTCTCCTTTGAGTGCGATTCCATATATTCTAAATATTTCATTTGATCAAATCACAAGTGAAGTCTTATTGAATGCTTTGGATCAAAAAGGAATTTGTGTATCCGCAAAAAGTACTTGTTCTTCACAAAATACCAATGCTTCTGAAGTGTTATTGGCTATGCATAAATCGGAATTTGATGCGACACATGGAATTCGCTTATCATTTTCTTATGAGAATACTTTAGAAGAGGCAAAATATTTTATAGAAACATGTAAGGAGATTATAGAGAATTATGGCTTATCGTTATAATCATATCTTGATTCGTTATGGCGAATTGAGTTTAAAAGGAAAAAACCGTAACAACTTTATTAAGGCGCTTTATGATAATGTTCGTAAGGCTTTAAAAGCATTTCCAACATTAGAATTTGAAAAACAACATGATCGTATGTATATTTACCTTCATGATGAAGATTCAAAACAGGTTAGTGACATTTTAGCAAAAGTCTTTGGGATTTCATCTTTCTCATTGGCTATTAAAGTGGAACCAGATTTAGATCAAATCATTGATGCTTGTTATGAATCTTTAGATTTAACAACGCCAAAAACATTTAAGGTAGCTGCACGTCGTAGCGATAAATTATTCCCTTATATTTCGGATGAAATTAATCGTAAGGTAGCCACTAAAATTTTAAAGAACAGTGACTGGAAAGTAGATGTGCATAATCCGGATGTTAAAATTGTTGTTGAAGTTCACCAAGATGCAGCCTATATTATGACAGATCGTGTTCAAGGTGCTGGAGGATATCCAGTTGGTGTTGGTGGAAAGGCCATGGTTTTATTGAGTGGCGGAATTGATTCTCCAGTTGCCTGCTACTTAATGATGAAGCGTGGTGTACATATTGAATGTATTCACTATGCATCTCCTCCATATACTTCACAAAATGCACAAGAAAAAGTTATGGAACTGGCAAGACTTGTATCTGGTTATCAGGGGGATGTTTTAGTTCATGTTGTTCCATTTACAGATCTTCAATTGGCAATCTATCAAAATGCGGATGAGAGTTATGCGATCACATTAATGCGTCGTATGATGATGCGTATTGCGACAGGACTTGCCAAAAAAAGACATGCGCAAGCAATCGCTACAGGTGAGTCAATTGGTCAGGTCGCAAGTCAAACATTAGAAAGTATGCTTGCAATCAATGATGTCACAAACATGCCAATTATTCGTCCAGTTGTTTGTATGGATAAAGTTGAGATTATTGATCTATCTAAAAAGATTGGAACCTATGAAACAAGTATTCTTCCTTATGAAGATTGTTGTACAATTTTTACACCTAAAAATCCAGTCACAAAACCTCGTGTGGATAAATGCGAAAAATATGAAGGAAAATGGGATTTTGACAAGATGGTACAAGATTGTATAGATAATACAGAAGATATTTGGGTACATCCAGTTAAAGTTGAAGAAGATTTATTCTAAGAGAAGTGAAAATTAAGCACTTCTCTTTTTCTTTTATGTTATAATCTTTCTATGTTGATATGTCCGGTGTGTAAAGAGAAATTAATAAAAGAAAATAAAACATTTCGATGCGTAAATAATCATTCTTTTGATTGTGCTAAACAAGGCTATGTGAACTTATCTCGTAAACAGACAAAAAATCATGGGGACAATGCTTTAATGGTCAAAGCGCGCACGGATTTTTTGGAAAAAGATTATTATGATTTTATGCGTCAATATGTAAAGGAAAAGGTAAAAGGAAATGTATATTTGGATGCTGGCTGCGGTCAAGGGTATTATACGAAGGAAATTGGAAAAGATTTTGATCAAAGCTATGGGATTGATTTAAGTAAGGAAGCGATACTTCATGCATCTAAACAAGATAAACATACACAATATATTGTGGGGAGTTTATTTGATATGCCTTTTTCAGATGCGAGTATAGATTGTGTTACCAGTATTTTTGTGCCTTTAGGCCAAGATGAAATCTATCGTATTCTAAAAGAAAATGGATATTGGATTGTAGTGGGTCCGGGTCCTAAGCATTGTTTTGAATTAAAAGAAGTATTATATGACACACCCTACGAAAATGAAATGCCTGAAATACAAGAGCAATATGACATGGTGAGTCAAAAAATCATTAAGGAAACGAAAATGGTTGATGATGTATGGGCTTTGTTGGAAATGACACCATATCGATATAAAACAAGTCAAGCTGGTCTTGATCGAGTAAAAGAATTAGAAAGGTTAGAGGTTACGTTTGAATTTGTCGTAACTGTGTACAAAAAAATATGAAAACAACAATAAAAAAATGGGGAATCAACGGTGAAGGAATTGCATTCCATGAGGGAAAGCCAGTATTTATTGAAAATGCCATTCCTGAAGAAGTAATCGAATTTGATATTAAAAGGGATGAAGATACATACTTGATTGGTGAAATGACTCGTTTGGTAGAACAGAGCTCAAAGCGTCGTTATCCTTTATGTCCAATTTGGAAAGAGTGTGGTGGATGTGCCTTGATGCACGTGAAGTATCCGGCTCAATGTAAGATGAAAGAGGGAAATTTAAAGGAGACATTAATTAAGTATGCAGATTATAATGGTCGTATATTACCAATCATAAAGAATCCGGAACCATTATCTTATCGTAATAGTTGTAAACTTCCTTTTGGTGAAGAATATGGTGAATTATATACAGGAATGTATGAGCGTGACACAAATCATTTTCAAAAGATGGAAAGATGTTATGTACACTCAAAACTTTTAGAACAGACACGTCAGGCTGTTTTAAAAATCATGAATGAACATCACTTGAAAATGTATGATGATAAAAAGAAAACAGGTTATCGTACGTTGGTCATGAAAGAATTTGATTCTAAGATTCAAATTATTTTTGTGACGGGAAAAGAAGATCTAAGTGAAGAATTTATTTATGATGTAACTCAATTAGAGGGTGTTGTTTCGATTTGGCAAAGTGTAAAAACAGAAACAAAACGCGAAGTATTTGGAGATATGCGTTTTATTTGGGGAGAAGAAAAAATGCATCTTCAATTAGAAGATATTCAACTTTCTTTACTTCCAAGATCTTTCTTCCAGTTAAATACGAAACAATCAGTCAACCTTTATAATGTAGTTAAAGATTGGATGCCAAGATCAAAGACTACGGTTGAAGCCTATAGTGGAATTGGTGCCATCAGTTTATTTGTGAAAGATAAGGCGCAAGAAATTATTGGTGTTGAATCCATTCAGGATGCGGTTGATAATGCCAATGAAAATGCGATATTAAATCATGCAGACAATGTATCTTTCATTTGTGAAGATGCGGGTAGTGCTTTAGCACATTTAGTACAAGAAAAAGATGTGGATACGTTGATTGTGGATCCGCCTCGTTCTGGTTTGGATGATACAATGAAGGAAACTATTTTAAAATCAAAAATCAAAACGATGATCTATGTATCTTGTAACCCAGCGACTTTGGCTAAAGACTTAGGTGTATTAAAGAAAGAATATCGTATTGTCAAGATTCAACCAGTCGATATGTTTAGTCAAACTCCACATGTAGAAAGTGTTACGCTACTTGTTCGCAATGATGACTATAGACCAAGACGTCGTTTTGATGATCGAAAAGATCGTGACTACAAACCAAGAAGAGATGGCGATTTCAAACCTAGAAGACGTTTTGACGATAAAAAAGATGGCGATTACAAACCAAGGCGCCGCTTTGATGATAAGCCAAGAAGAAGAGATGCAGACTTTAAGTCTAGACGTCGTTTTGATGAAGACAAGCCTAGACGCAGATTCAATGATGATGATAAGCCTAGACGTAGATTTGATGATCGAAAAGATGGTGACTATAAACCAAGAAGACGTTTTAATGATGATAAACCAAATCGTAGATATGGTAAATAAAAACATGGGATTTCAGGCATATGAACTGAAGTCCTTTTCTTATTTGCGTATAATAAAGTTGGTGAAAGGTAAAGAAATATATGATTAAAAAACTATTAACAATCATCCTTACAATGTGTATGACATTTGGCTTGAGTGGATGTCAATCAAGTTCTGTTACATATTCAAATTTAGTCGATGAAAAGACACGAAATGAAGTGGCAGATTTAATGATTCAAAATAAATTGCTTAAAAAAGATGTAAAGAAAGTCATGGACTGGGTGAATGAATTTAATTCGATTTCGAAAGAGTATTCATATAAGAAAGGTTTTGTTCGCTTACCAAAAGACGGCGTAAATTATGATACGTTGTATTTGGATGATACAGCTAAATCGTATGCTTATTTAAATTGGTTAAATTGTCGTTTAACTGCCTTTTCATTGATTCAAAATGTAGTTGAAACATCAAAAGATGAGGATTCAAATGATACTTGGCTAATGTTTGATGTAGAGGCATTGAATACGGTTGAACAATTTAAGACATGTGAAGAAAAGAAAAAGGATTTTGTCACACTGTTTCATTCCATTGATGTATCTGATGAAGATACATTAAGGAAACAAGAAGCTAAAATTGTGGAGACTTTAAAATCAAGACACATCCAATTAAAAACCGATACCATTTCGATTGTAAGCGTATATTTACATGTTCCTGAAGAAAATATTCGTTTTGCAGGTCATACAGGACTACTTGTGAATACAGAAGATGGATACTTATATTTTGAAAAATATAGTAATATTGCACCTTTTCAAGCAACAAAATTCCAAAATAAAAAACAAGTAAAGGAATACTTATTATCGCGCCCTGACTTGTATGGAGATGGAAGTGAACTTGATCCGATTGTGACAATCAATGATGAAATATTAAGATAAATTGTTAAGTAATCCTAACTAAAAAAGTTCACAAATTAACTAAACAGATGGTTTTATGTTAACAAATGCGTTATAATGATGGTAACGCATTCTTTTTATTTTTTAATTCATAATAATAAACATAAGAAAAGGGATAGGCTTTTTATGTCTATTTGTGAATAAAATAACAAGAATCTATGAGGAGGAGTTTAGAAAATGAATAATTTTCCACATTTATTTGAACCAATTGAAATTGGAAAAACAACTGTAAAAAACCGTATTTTTATGCCACCTATTTCAACGAACATGGCCGATAAAGGATATGTTACAGATGATTTAGTAGCACACTATTCTGCACGTGCAAAAGGTGGAGTTGGACTTATCGTTACTGAAGTTGTAACTGTAGAACCAACGTATGTATATCTTCCAGGAGATATGTCAATTTATGATGATAGTTTTATTCCAGGATGGAAAAAATTGGTGGATGGCGTACACCAATATGGAACTAAAATCTTAGCACAATTGTTCCATCCAGCTTATATGGCATTCCCAGTTCCAGGAACACCTCAATTAATTGCACCAAGCTGTGTGGGTCCTTACTATGCACAAAGTGCACCAAGACCTGCAACAATTGAAGAATTACATACAATCGTTGATCAATTTGGTCAAGCAGCTCACCGTGTTCAGATTGCCGGTGGTGATGGTGTTGAAATCCAATGTGCGCATGCCCACGGATTATTAGGTGGTTTCTTAACACCTTTATATAATAAACGTACAGATGAATATGGTGGAAATATTGATGGACGCTTACGTTTATGCTTAGAAGTAATCGCATCTGTTCGTAAATACTGTGGAGATGACTTTATTATTGATGTTCGTATTAGTGGTGATGAATATAGTGAAGGTGGATTGACATTAAATGATCAAATCTATGTTTGTAAGCAACTAGAAAAAGCTGGAGTAGATTTTATTCACGTATCAGGTGGTAACACAATCAAACGTGGATCAAGTATGCCTGCACCAGGTACAAGTCCAGCACCTCACGCTCATTCAAGTGAAGAAATCAAAAAGCATGTAAATATTCCTGTTGCCACTGTAGCACGTATTAATGAACCTTGGATGGCTGAAGAATTAATCGCCAATGAAAAATGTGATATGTGTATGATTGGTCGTCCAAACTTATGTGATAGTGAATTTGCGAATAAGGCATTTGAAGGTAAAGTAGACGATATTCGTCCATGTATTGGATGTGGTCGTTGTTTAACAGGTATCATGATGGGTAAACGTATTGGATGTACAGTAAATCCAAGTGTTGAAGATGATACAATTGAACCTGCTGAAACTAAGAAAAAAGTTTTAGTTATTGGTGGTGGTCCTGCTGGTATGGAAGCCGCATATGTTGCCAAAAAACGTGGACACGAAGTTGTTCTTTGTGAAAAATCGAATGAACTTGGTGGACAATTAAGACTTGCGGCGGTTCCAATTGCGAAACAAGAATTGTGTAAAGTTATTAAATTTATGATTCGTCGTTTAGATCATGAAGGTGTTGAAGTTCGTTTAAATACAGAAGTCACAAAAGAAATGCTTGAAAATGAATTTAAAGATTACGAAATCGTATGTTCAAGTGGAGCAACTCCAAAAGAAATTCCTCCATTCAAAGTATTTAAAAATTGGATGACTGCAGACGATGTATTATCTGGAAAGAAATATCCAGGACGTAATATTGTTGTATTAGGTGGTGGAAGTGTTGGATGTGAAACAGCCGATTATTTAGCACCATTAATCAATGACTTATTCCCAATGAATCGTAAGATTACATTATTAGAAATGACAAATAACTTAATGCCTGGTGAAGGTGGAGCTGCAAAATCTAGATTGACACAAAGATTGATGCAGAAAGGTGTTCGCATCGAATTGAATGCACAAGTAACAAGTGTGGATGAAAATACAATTACGTATGTAAAAGAGGGTGTTGAACACAAGCTTACAGAAGCGGATACTTTAATTTTCGCAGTCGGTTATGCACCTAAGAAAGTGGAAGTGGAAGCTGAAAATGTACACTACATTGGGGATTGTGAAAAAGTAGGAACTTTAAAAGATGCGATTACAAATGCGCATGAGATTGCAAAAAATATATAGGAGAAAATATGACAAGTAAATTACTACAACCAATTCAAGTTGGTAACTTAACTTTTAAAAATAGAATTATGTTTCCCCCTTTGACAACAGGATATGAAGAAAGAGATGGATCAATAGGTCCTCGTTCATTAGCTTTCTATACAAGACTTGCCCAAGGTGGATGTTCCTATATTGTTATTGGTGATGTGGCTCCTGTTCGTACGGCAAGTCCAACACCAAAACTATATGATGAATCACAAATTGAAATGTATAAAAAATTGGCAGATGCCTTACATGAATACGATTGTAAAGTCGCTTTACAATTGTTCCACCCAGAATATGATGTTCAAGGTGTAGGAAAAATGATTATGGAAGCTGGCATTGCTGGTCAATTGGCTGCAAAAGCGAAGGCTGCCAATGATGTAGAAGAGGCTGAAAAACAACAAAAAATCTGTGACGAATTGACAAAGGGTGCATACGCAAAATTACATCATGATATGCAGCACTTTGTGACGGAAGCAAGTGTTGAACAATTAACAGCTATTAAAAATAGCATTGCCCAATGTGCTAGAAAAGCACAAAAAGCTGGTATTGATGCGATTGAAATTCATGGGGACCGTTTACTTGGTTCATTATGTTCAACAGTATTAAATCATCGTACAGATAATTATGGTGGTAGCTTAGAAAATCGTACTCGTTACGCATTAGAAGTTTTACAAGCGATTAAAGAAGCGGCTCCATCCATGATGGTCGAATATAAACTTCCAATCATTACTGTCAATCCAGATGGATCTTTACGTGGTAAAGGTGGTTTATTGGAAGATGAAGCGGTTGAATTCGCAAAAATGTTAGATGCAGCAGGCATTGATATGATTCAAGTGGCTCAAGCTAACCATACAGGAAACATGGGCGATACAATTCCTCCAATGGGTGCGGTTCCTTATAATTGGACTTTAGGTGCTTGTGAAAAAGTAAAAGCCGTTGTTTCTTGTCCTGTGGCAACAGTGGGTCGTGTTGTCAGTGTTGAAGCTGGTGAAAAGATTCTAGAAGATGGTACAGCTGACATGATTGGCTATGGAAGAAGTTTATTAACAGATCCAGATATCGCAAATAAAGTAGACTTAGGTGAATGCATTCGTGAATGCTTGAACTGTAATAAAGGTTGTGTAGATGCCATCCAATCTCGTCGTTATTTAAGTTGTGTATTAAATGCCGAAAATGGAGATGAAGAAACAATCTTCATTAAACCATGTACAGAAACTAAGAATGTTGCCGTAGTTGGTGCAGGTCTTGCGGGATTAGAAGCAGCTCGTGTAGCATATAAACGTGGACATACAGTGACAGTGTTTGAAAAATCAGATCGTTTAGGAGGACAAATCAATATTGCGTCAGTTCCTCCAAGAAAAGATGAAATTTTACGTTCGGTTCAATACTACGAAAAATTCTTGCCTGGTAAAGTGGACATTCAATTAAACCACGAACCAACAATGGAAGAATTGAATGGATTTGATCATGTGATCTTGGCCATTGGAGCTCACAATATGGATCTTCCTATGCCTGTAGAAAATTCAAATGTAGTATCCAGCTGGGATATCTTGAATGGTCAAGAAGTATCTGGTAAATGTGTAGTATTAGGCGGAGGCTTAGTAGGTGCTGAAACAGCTGAATATTTGGCAAATAAAGGTCTGGAAGTTTCAATTGTAGAAATGATGGATAAAATTGCAGCACAAGAATCTGAAACCGTATTGCCATTGATGGAAGCGGATTTTAAAGAACACAATGTTCAAAAATTTGTGAATACACGTGTTAGTGAAATTAAAGATAATGTAATCTATGCAGAAAACACAAAAGATGAAACAAAGGTTGAAATTACAGCGGATACAATTGTAAATGCATTGGGTTCTAAAAAGAATGTATTTGATGATAGTAAGTTAAGTGTTCCATTTACTTATGTAGGTGACTGCAGTGGTGAAAGAACAGCAGATATCGCAAGTGCAATTCGTACAGGATATAAGGCTGCCAATGAAATCTAAGAGGGTGTGAAAACACCTTCTTTTTTTGTGCAAAAAATGACCATAGTTCATAAATATATAAATCATATATTATATATATGTCAAAACGGTATAAAAATAATGACCATAGCTCATAAATTTTTACATATTTGAAAATTTGTCTATTATAAATATATTTTTAAAGAACTAAAATGAAATTATAAATGAAACCGGAGGAATCGTTATGAATTTTAGTTCTTTACAGAGTAGTGTTCAAAAGTTTGGTATGAATCAAGCTTTGAAGTATTTGGAGAAGGATCCAGAAACAAACATTCCTAAATTAATGAATTTAGTAGATAAGGTTATGCCTGAAGGTTGGTATGGTTCACAGCGTAAAGTGATTCGTGAACAAATTGATAAAAAAGGTGTTTGGTATGACTACATTTTAAAGTTGTATGATTTGGATGCAGATGTTCGGCAGACTGTGTTTAAAAACTTTATTTTTAATGCGTCTTTAAATGGTAGTACAAAACAAGAGGAATTGACCGAAAAATATAATTGTAATATTCCTTGGGCCGTATTATTAGATCCAACATCTGCATGTAATTTGCATTGTACAGGTTGTTGGGCTGCTGAATATGGTCATCAATTAAATTTATCTTTAGACGATATTGATTCGATCATTCGTCAAGGAAAAGAATTAGGTACTTACATGTATATTTATACGGGTGGAGAACCTTTAACACGTAAAAAAGATGTGATTAAGATTTGTGAAATGCACCCAGACTGTGCTTTCTTATCTTTCACAAATGGTACTTTGATTGATGAAGAGTTCTGTCAGGATATGTTGCGTGTGAAAAACTTTGTGCCGGCCATTAGTTTGGAAGGTTTTGAAACAGCCAATGATTCTAGACGTGGTGAAGGCTGTTATGAAAATGTAAAACGTGCCATGGAATTATTAAAGAAACACAAATTGCCTTTTGGAATTAGTACTTGTTATACAAGTGCAAACTATAAAGATATCGCAAGTGATGAATTCTTTGATTTAATGATTGATTCAGGTGCTTTATTCTGTTGGTTCTTCCACTATATGCCAGTAGGAAATGGGGCTGTTAAAGAATTGCTTCCAACACCAGAACAAAGAGCGTATGTTTATCATCAGATTCGTAAGTTCAGAAGTGAAAAACCAATTTTTACTATGGACTTTCAAAATGATGCACAATATGTTGGTGGATGTATTGCCGGAGGAAGAAGATATCTTCATATCAATGCCAAAGGGGATGTAGAACCATGTGTATTTATTCATTATTCAAACTGTAATATTCATGACACGACATTACTTGATGCACTAAGATCTCCATTATTCCAGGCTTATCATGATAATCAACCATTTAATGAAAATATGTTAAGACCTTGTCCAATGCTTGAAAATGCAGGTCGCATTCAAGAATTGGTAAAGCAAAGTAAAGCAGTCAATACAGATTATGAATCATTAGAAGATGTGGATCACTTATTAGAAAAGACAGTTCCATATGCAAAAAACTGGAAGCCAATGGCTGACAAGCTTTGGAATGAACAAAAAAAGTAGACAAATTTAAAAAATGAGTATAAAATTTTCAGCTAAGAAGGAGGGATGTTATGAAGAAGAATAATAAGCGTTTTTCGGGAATATCCAAACTTCCAAATGGAAATACTTCAAATAAAATTGTTCCTGGATGTATTGTCCTGGAAGGCGGTGCCTTTCGAGGATTATATACATCAGGAGTATTAGATGCTCTAATGCAGTTTGAAATCAATATGCAGTGTACAGTAGGTACAAGTGCAGGTGCACTAAACGGATTTAACTATGTGGCTGGTCAAATTGGTCGTAGTGCTAGAATTAATTTAGGGTATCGTCATGATTCTCGATATGTTGGTTTAGAAGCTTTTAAAAACAACAAAGGAATCATTGGATTTGATTTTTTGATGAAAGGAACTCAATATTTTGATCCATTAAATACGCCTCGTTTTATGAATCCTACGCGTGATTTTATTGCGGTATGTACGAATTGTAAAACGGGAAGCCCCGAATATTTTAGTAAGAATAAAACGCAAGATATTTTTAAAGCCGTACAAGCCAGTGCAACCATGCCTTATGTTTCAAAGATGGTTGAAATTGAAGATGGTTTATATTTAGATGGTGGTTGCAGTGATAAGATAGCGTATCAATGGGCGTTGGATCATGATTTTGAAAAGATTATTGTCGTTCGTACACGTCAAAGAGAGTATCGAAAGAGTGAGACGAATCCTTTGGTTCAAAAAATGACGAAAAGATTGTATGCAGGCTATCCAGCTTTAGAACAGAAGCTAGAATCAATGAATAGTGACTACAATAAACAGTGTGATGAATTAGCAAGACTTGAAAATGAAGGTAGAATCTTTACGATTGCCCCAAGCAAGCCTGTGAATGTATCGCGTGTAGAGAGGGATGTGGATAAACTCGCCGATCTTTACTACATGGGATATTTGGATGGTTTGAATCAGATTCAAAGAATCAAAGAATATTTAGAAATTGATTAAGAGGCGATGCCTCTTTTTCATTTTGTGTTAGAATAAGTGTAGGTGATTTTTATGGTACAAGAAAGACAACAAGAAATCGTAAATGAATTATTAAATTATATGGATACATTAGAAGATGGTAGCGAAGTAAGTACTTGGGATTTAATGGATGAAGTATTTAACTATCAACGTTTCAATGATGGATATTGTTTTAATGATTTTAAAATTAGCGAAGAAGAATTTATTTCGTTAGATTCACTATTAAAGGAAAGTGCAATGAAAGAGGGGTTCTTTATTGATGACTCTATTTATCAAGATGTGATTGGAGCTTTTCCTTTTAGTTTGACATTTGTAGTAAGGAAATAGGTATGGAAAAATTAGAAACATTGATTCAAGAATTATATCAAGAAGGAACTCGTGAAAAGAATATGGAAGTTCTTTCGCATATTCGTAAACTGGCAAAAGAACAAAAACAATTTATTATTCCTGTTGGCGATGCAAATGGTGAAAAGGTCTATCGAAGATTATCTTTAGATGATGGTCAAGATGTATTTGTAGCCTTTACCACTCAGAATCAAGTGGATTTGGGTCAGGCTACAGAAACATTAAATCAAAGTGTGATGGATGTACTCCATATGGTGCATGATACACAAGGTGTAAGTGGAGTTGTATTAAATCCTTGGAAAGATTCGTATTTTTTACCAAAGGTTTTAATTGAAATGATTTTAGACAATAAGAATTTAGAGAGTGAAATCAAAGTAGTAAAAGGAGATATCACTACTTTTGATGGAGATTGTATTGTCAATGCAGCGAATGAATCGCTTTTAGGTGGCAGTGGTGTAGATGGTGCTATTCATAGAGCGGCCGGTCCCATGTTACTTGAAGAATGTAAATTATTAAATGGCTGTCAAACAGGACAGGCTAAGATTACTAAGGGGTATGATTTAAAGGCAAAGTATGTAATTCATACTGTGGGTCCGGTGTATTCTGGTAAACATGAAGATGAGCATATGTTGAGGGATTGTTATTGGAATAGTTTGAGTTTAGCTCGTAAGTATGATATTCATACAATCGCTTTTCCAGCTATTTCATGTGGTGTTTATGGCTATCCAGTAGAAAAGGCAGTGCCACTTGTATTAAAGACAATTGCGGATTGGTTGGATGCGAATAGTGATTATACAATGAAAATCAGTTTGTATTGTTTTGATGAAGAAACGACAAAGGAGTATCAAAAATATACATCGTATCAGGGAGAATAATCTTCCTGATTTTTTTGTTAGCTATTTAGAAAAATTTCAAAATAGAGTTGAAATAATATTTAAAAGGTATATAATCTGTTTAGAAATATTTCTAAATAGGTGGTGATACTTTGTTTGAAAAAACATTTAAAGCGCTAGGTGCGCCAGTTAGAAGAGACATATTGAATTTATTAAAGAAAGGCAAGATGTCAGCTGGAGATATTGCGAGTCATTTTGATATGTCTCAGGCAACAGTTTCCTATCACTTATCCTTATTAAAGGATGCAGGTTTGATTTGTGAAGAGAAGGATAAAAATTTTATCTTTTATCAAATCAACGCATCTATATTTGAGGAGATGTTGTGTTATTTTAAGTCTTTTATTGGAGGGAATGAAGATGTTGAAAAATAAATGGTTTATGTTTAGTTTAGCTTTGTTTGTGATTCCTTTGGTGTTGAATCTGGTTTTTTATAGTCAATTACCGGATGTTGTACCAACCCATTTTGATGTAAATGGACAAGTTGATGGTACAATGCCTAAGTTTATGGGGTTGTTTGGCATGTTATTCTTGTGCTTGGCAATCCATGTATTTACGTGTTTTGTGAGTGTAAAAGATCCTAAAAGAAGTAATATTCCAAATTTTATGATGAATATTTTATTCATGATTTGTCCAGTTGTTTGTATTGTGACAAATATGACGATTATTTATTTTGGCTTGGGCTATTCTTTTGATGTTAGTTTTGTGATGAATATTTTAGTTGGAGTTGTATTGATTGTACTAGGTAATTATTTGCCAAAAGTAAAACGAAATTATGCGGTTGGAATTAAAACATCGTGGGCTTTAAATAGTGATGAAAACTGGGTGTTATCAAATCGTGTGGGTGGCTATTGTATGGTCATTGCTGGAATCTTATATATAATACTTGGATTACTTGGTTATGTGACAATGGGTATAGTTGTGATTCTTGTAGCGACTATTATTCCATGTATTTATAGCTACATATTATTTAAGCGAGGAATTTAAAATCCTCGCTTGATTTCGTTTTGAATGCATTTGAATAAGACTTGAATGGTTTCACTAATCATTTTCTTAGTTTGACTATCCACATTTTGAATGGATTTAATCATCTCAACCATATCGATATTCTGTCTAAAATCCTTTGGGTTTTCGTAATCTGAAAAGATAGAGTAAATGGTATCAATGACTTGTTTGCGGGTATTGACATCAATGGATTTAAGCCAATTTGATAGTGTGGATTGTGTATGTTTAGATAGTTGATCGTTTTGTTTAAGATAAATAAAGTCACCATTTTCAACGCACCATGTAAATGGATCGTGTTGAAGGATGGATATGGCATCACTTTGGATGATTTGATAATTGTTTGTTTCTTCAAGTAAGAGTCCAATAACACTCGATTGTGGTATAGTCTTAAATACTTTCTTATCGGTTTGATAAGGTGTAAGAAATCCAGGCCCATCATGATTGTATATACAATAAATTGGATTATGTGTATGTATGCCTGCATATAGGGCAAGATTGGCTCCTTTGGAGTGTCCGCCTAAGATGAGTTTGTGATTTGTCTTATAGTTGTTTACATAGTTTAAGGCAGAAATTTGACTTGGAATATTTTCTTGAAAACATAGATTAAAATCTTCTTTCCAACCTACAAAGCTAGCGTCTGTTCCGCGAAAGGCAATATAATCGGTTTGATTGGGCAAGTGAAGTGTCATAGCACAGAATTGTTTTTCATTATCTTTGTCAAAATTTATTTGTAGATAAGAAATGGTAATGGCTTCATAGCGAAGGGAGTGTATGAATTGAAGGAATAATTCTTCGTTTAATTCAGGTACTCGGGTATCCATGCATAAAGTATCAATTTCATTTTCAAAATCACTTAATAGATGTACTTCGGATTCGATGTCAATAGTGGAGTTTTCAAATTTAATATAGGAAATTTGTGAGAGAATCAAAGAGTCCACATTATTAAATGGGTATTCTTCAAGGGTTAAATTTCCGTATTCTTTAATGTAGTCAATGATGTTTTTCATAGGTTTATTGTAGTGCATAAATACATTTATTGAAATATGTTCATCGTGATTTTTAAAATAATCCAAGTTCGTATACAATAAAGTTAGTGAGGGTGGATTGTTATGTTGATATTTGGGATTTTGTGTATTTGTCTGAGTTTAGACGTATTTGTATGTGCACTAGAACAGGGGGCTACAATTCGTAATATTCGCTTTTCAAAAGCAATAGTTTATGGATTGATTTTTGCGCTATGCAGTTCGGGTATGTTTTTATTAGGACATGGAATGTCCACATATATTTTTGGACGTCCATTGGCAACATTGAATAAATATGTTGCGATATTTGTCTTTTTGATTCTTGGAAATGGAATGGTCATTTATAGTTTTAAGCGTGGAAAGTTTGTGGAAAGACTACAAGAGTTTGATGCAAAACAAATTATTAAATTGGCTCTTATTGGAGGACTCGACTGTTTTTTAGTTGGAGTTGGCTGTTATTATATGAATCTTCCTTATTTGATGGAGTCTTTCGTTTTATTTTTAATTGTACTTGCTGGCTATATGATTCATTTTTATATTGGATATTATAATGGGGCCGGATATCAAAAGGTTTATTATTTTCTTTGCGGAGTCGTATACTTATTTATGAGCTTATCATTAATTTTTAAATTAATTCGATTGTAGAGGTGATTTCATGACATTAAATGAAAAGGTGACAATGAAAGATCTTCTGAGTGAGGGATTGTATATTTTGATGCAACAAAAGCCTTTCGAAAAGATCACAATCAAACAGATTTGCGATAAAACAGGTGTTATTCGTGGAACTTTCTATAATCATTTTATGGATAAGTATGAGGCATTGGAATATTTGATTCATCGTATGTTTTATAAAGGGATTGAGCATGAATCCAATCCTCAAATTATAAAACATATCTTTCAGACTGTAAGTGATAATCGTGATTTTTTTAAGTCTTGTTACAGAATTACAGGACAGAATGGTTTTGAAGATTTAATGAGTAATGTGTTTAAAGAAATATTTAGAAATGTATTTACTTATTTAGATGTGAGTGGGATGGATTCAAGGTTCACAGTCGAATTTTTAGTGGATTATTATGCGAATGATTTATTATACTTTTTAAAGTATTGGATTTCTCGTAATTTTGAACCGGATGTAGAAACATATTATGCCAAGATCGATATTTTATTTAAAAACAGTATTAAAGAATTAAATATTCGATATATGGATAAATCTTAAATTGACAAATTGTGTATTGTCTAGTAGGATAAAAGCGTATAAAAAGGCAATGAAGAGGGCGAGTACCTTTTAGAAATACTTTAGAGAGCTTTTGGTTGGTGAAAAAAAGCGTAGGACTAATTGGGAATAAAGACTTGGAGCTATTTGTATTTCCTGCATTAAAGGAAGCGCTGTTTATAGACAGTGACTAAGGCTAGACAAAGTGATTTGTCTGGTAAATTAGGGTGGTAACACGAGCACTTCGTCCCTTTGTGGCAAGTGCCTTTTTTTATGGATAAAAGAAAAAGGAGAAAACAATGGAAAAGTTAACGCAACAAGAACAAGTTCGTCGTCAAAAGATGCAAGATTTGATCGACATGGGTATTGATCCATTTGGATCTCGTTATGATCGTACTTCAAATTCGGGTATTATCAAATCATCTTATGAAGACAAGACAAAAGAAGAATTAGATGAGTTACAAGTAACAGTTAAGATTGCAGGTCGTATCATGACGAAGCGTCGTCAGGGTAAAGCTGGTTTTATGAACATTCAGGATCGTGAAGGTCAAATTCAGATTTATGTTCGTAAAGATGAAATTGGGGATGATCAATATGAAATCTTCAAGAAAAATGATATTGGAGATATTGTAGGTATTGAAGGTACTGTTATGAAAACAGATCATGGACAATTGTCTGTTCGTGCTAAAAATTATACACATCTTTCAAAATCACTTCGTCCTTTACCAGAAAAATTCCATGGTTTAACAGATGTTGAAGAGCGTTTCCGTCGTCGTTATGTAGACTTGATCATGAATCCAGAAGCTAAGCATATTGCACTAACAAGACCAAAAATTATTCGTGCAATCCAACATTATTTGGATGGTCAAGGTTTAGTGGAAGTTGAAACTCCAGTTATGCAACCAATCTTAGGTGGTGCAAGTGCTAGACCTTTCGTAACGCACCACAACACATTAAATATGGACTTCTATTTGCGTATCGCAACTGAATTACCATTGAAACGTTTGATCGTTGGTGGTTTAGAAGGTGTTTATGAAATTGGACGTTTATTCCGTAATGAAGGTATGGATGCGATGCATAACCCTGAATTTACTACCGTTGAAGCATATGTTGCCTATAGTGATTTACACGGAATGATGGACTTGATTGAAGGTTTATTTGATTCTGTCGCAAATGAAGTATTGGGCACTACAGATATTACTTATCAAGGAACAGAATTATCATTAAAGGCTCCTTTCAAACGTATTCACATGGTGGATGCGATCAAAGAAGCTTGTGGTGTAGATTTCTGGCAAGACATGAGTTATGAAGAAGCTGTGAAATTGGCTGAGGAACATGATATCGAAGTTGAAAAGATCCATAATACAGTTGGACACATCATCAACTTATTCTTCGAAAAATATGTTGAAGAAACAATTGTACAACCAACATTTGTATATGGTCATCCAACATCCATTTCTCCATTAGCTAAGAAGAATAAGAAGGATCCTAGATTTGCGGATCGTTATGAATTGTTCATTTGTGGACATGAATATGCGAACGCATTCTCTGAATTAAATGATCCAATTGATCAAAGAGAACGTTTCGAAAAACAATTAGAACTTCGTGAATTAGGTGATGATGAAGCCAACGAAGTGGATACAGATTATGTAGAAGCATTGGAATATGGTCTTCCTCCAACTGGCGGTGTAGGACTTGGAATTGATCGTTTCGTAATGTTGTTGACAGATCAAAGAACAATTCGTGAAGTATTATTATTCCCCACAATGAAGTCCTTAGATGGTGTAAATAAGAAAAATGATGTAAATAATACAGCTTCTGAAGCACCTG
>OIZP01000124.1_pt1 | contig 52107 bp, 38 predicted proteins | sample 1588531 | NCBI WGS metagenome assembly OIZP01 (sample SAMN03283283) | human gut metagenome | biome: human-associated habitat; material: feces | host: Homo sapiens | place: Peru | collected 2012
CACGGGCTTCCTCGCTTCGTACCCCTTACGGGGCAGGCGGTCACAGCGTACTGTCCTCCCGGCTCTGGTCCAGAAGAATGTATCAGATGAATGATTATGAAGTTTTCAAGGTCCACTCGAAAGGGCTTCAAAAAACTCCTTTCACTTATCGCGGAAAAAACGGCGTTTTGTGAGGGTGTTTTGAGAAAAATTTTTGAAAAAATTTTTTGCCCTATGATTTCAAAGCAATTTCGACAAATAAGAAATCCCCGCATTCCCAATTTTTGGAAATGCGGGGAGAAGAAAATGTATTGATTTATCACCATTTTTACTATACAATAGGCTAAAAAGGAAATTGCTCGGTGCTTTTGAGAGAACAAGAATGGGGGTGGGCTATGACACCACTGGATTTCATTAAAAGTCAGACTGCTTATGCCAGCGGCTATGAGAATATTCCTATTGAAGCACAAGCTCGCGCAAAGAAACTATGCTGGGAGTATAACCAAACTGCCCCAGATGAAAAGGAAAGGCGGGGCGCCATCCTACGAGACCTGCTGGGAACTTATTCGGCTATGGTCAGTATTGAACCGGATTTCCATTGTGACTACGGCTTCAATATCCATTTCCACGGATTTGCGGTTCTGAACTACAACTGTGTCATCCTGGACACTTCGCCGGTAAATATCGGGGAAGGCGTATTCATTGCTCCAGGCGTGTGTATTGCTTGTTCGGGCCATGCGATTGACCAGGAGCAGCGCAGTCATGGGATTGGAACTTCAGCGCCGATTACCATTGAAGAAAATGTTTGGATAGGAGCAAACGCAACGGTGTGTGCTGGAGTGACCATTGGTGCGGGATCTGTAATTGGTGCGGGGAGTGTTGTTACCCATGATGTTCCTGCAGGTGTGGTTGCGACAGGTATACCATGCAGAGTAGTACGCACCATAACGGAAAATGACAGAATTAAGCCTGATAAGATTCTGTTTTGAAAAAAGTTCGTATGTCAATATAAGGTGGCAAAAGTGATAGTATTACGCAAGTAGCCGAATCACATCGCCGTACCAACAAATACGAGTCGGAAAACCAACCAAACGTCGGTTTTTCGGGGGTCTGCTAACAGCTTGCTAACAGAGCATCTCGTATAGCGTCGTACATGCCATCACATAGGCAAACAATTACGGTTATAAAAATAGTATATTAGGCCACAAAATAGCATGATTTCGGAACAAATCGTGCGTGTGGCCAATACCCCGTGCCTACTCCTAAGCGGAAGGTCGTTGGTTCGAATCCAATTTGGGGGGCCAAAGAGCCGCAGCTTCCTGTTTTACGGGCTGCGGCTCTTTGCTATGCAGAAGGCGAAAATGGGCGGTCCTTCGGGGGCCGCCCATTTTTGCATATTCTCTTTTTTATTTTCCTGTCAGCAGTATTTGCAGCAGCATCAGGTCCTGAAGGTCTACCCGGCCGTCACTGTTCAGGTCCGCGTTTCCTGTCTCCGCAGTCACGGCCTGCCCCGCCAGGTAGCGGCGCAGCCGCAGCAGGTCTGCAGAGGACACCTTTCCGTCACCGTTGATATCGCCTGGCAGGCCCAGAGCAACCGTGACGCCGCCTGCATTTCCGGCAATACGCACACTGTTCGCCCGGTCATCCACTCCGGTAATATCTGTCAGGGATACCGCAATATCCCCCGTCCCGGCATCGGAAGCCACCCGGAAGGTCAGCGTCAGAATCTCCCCCTCTGCTTCCGTCAGATCCGGCTGGAGCCAGACAGCCCGCTCCTCCTGGCCAACGCCTACCATCCAGTCCCCCTGGGCAAAGCTTTCGTTGGGACAGCTGTAGTCTTCCAAGGTAAGCTTGGAGTGGTCATAATCAATGCCGAAATACAATCCGCAAAGGCCGGGATTATTCGTAAGGGAAACGGTCAGCTGCACTGTCTGCCCCGGCTGGGCTGTAACGGTCTCTACAGAGAGCACCGGCTCCTTTTTCGGCTCCTCGGGCGTTTCCTCTGTCGGCTCTGTGGATTCCTCGGCCGCCCCGGTTTCGGTGGGATCGGTCTGATTTTCCGGCTGCGTATCGGCAGCTTCCGTCACTTCCGGTTCAACGGGTGCAGTCTCCGGTTCCGTTTCGGCAGGAACCGTCTCTTCCGGCTCGGTTCCGGAAGTTTTTTTCGCTGCTTCTGTTTCAGCAGGAATCTGCTCTTCCGCACCGCTTGCCGCAGGAGCGCTCTCTTCCGTTCCCGCGGTCTCGGATGCAGTATCCTCTCCGACGTTCTCGGCAGGAACGGTCTCTTCCGGCTTCTCCCCGGCCTCAACGGCCGTGAAGGTCAGCCCACGGTTTTCTGCAAAGGTCTGCGCAGCGGTTCCGGCATAGCCGACAATTTCTGCCCGACCGTCCAATGCCGCCTCATCCACGGTTTCAATGGACGCCGGAAAGGTGATTTTTTCCAGCTTTCGGCAAAGTGCAAAGGCATCCTTGCCCAAAGCGGTAATTCCGGCTCCCAGCTCAACGGTCTGAATATCCGCCCGGTAGGCATCCCAGGGATAGCGGCCGTCCGCACCGCAGGTCACCTCGCCGCTTCCGGACAGGGTCAACGTCCCATTCTCCAGGGTCCAGGTGCCGTTTTTCCCCCAGTTTCCCTTAGCAGAAGCCAGGGTATGGGTCCCGGTCTGCCGATATGTACCGCCGTTGTCCGCGATATAGTCCTGTCCGGCTGAATTGGCACTGCAATTCACCACGACCGTCGCATCGAAGGCCCGGTCGCCGATCCAGGCTACGCGCTCCGGCAGATATACGGCGGACAGCTTTGTGCACCCGGCAAAGGCCCTTTCGCCAATGCCGATCAGGCTGTCCGGCATTCTGACCCAGCGCAGCAGCGCACAGTTCTCGAAAGCGCTGTCGCCAATATAGCGCAGCGTTTGCGGGACGGTCACATACTGCAGGGCCACGAAATTCCGAAAAGCGCCTGCAGGGATCTCCGTGACCCCATCGCTGATGCGCAGGGTCGTCACGCTGTTCGCCCCATCCGCCCAGGGATAGACCTCCGCTGCTTCTATTTCTCCGGAAATGCACAGCACATTTCCCTCCAGAGACCAGGAAACAGCCTCCGCCGTCTCTGCACCGGCAGCGAAGGGCAGCCCCAGCAGCAGTGCGGCACAAAGCAGAACACAAAGCGCCTTTTTCATCATTCAGACACCGCTCTCTTTCTCGATTTACTGATTTTCCGTTTCTTCCGCTTTCTTTTCTTCTTCAGCGGGCTTTTCCCCGTTTTCCGCGTTCACATAGGCCATGAGTTCCTCACCGGTAATGGTCTCCTTGACCAGCAGATACTCGGAGATCTCATCCAGCAGCGCCCGGTGGTCCCGCAAGATCTTCGTTGCGTCGGCGAAAGCGCCATCCAGAAGCTTCTGGACCTCCTTGTCCACCTGGGCTGCCGTATCCTGAGAGCAGTCCATATAGGCCTGGCCGTCCAGATAGCTGTTCTGCACGGAGGCGGTGGTCATCAGGCCCAGTTCCTTGCTCATGCCGTACTGGCTGACCATGTTCCGGGCCAGAGAGGTGGCCCGCTGCAGATCGTTGGCAGCGCCGGTGGTCTGGGCACCGAAGACCAGCTGCTCGGCAGCACGGCCGCCCACCAGGCTCTTCAGCTCCACCTCCAGCTCCTCCCGGGTGGAGAGGAACTTCTCCTCCTCAGGCAGGTACATGGTATAGCCCAGCGCGCCGGAGGTGTGGGGCACGATGGTGATCTTGGAAACAGGCTGGGCGTGCTTCTCCAGAGCGGAAACCAGGGCATGTCCCACCTCGTGGTAGGCAACCAGCCGCTTCTCCGTCTCGGTGAGCACGGTATTCTTCTTTTCGGAGCCTGCTATGACCGTCTCAAAGGAAACCAGCATGTCCTCCTGATTGACGGCCTTCCGGCCCATCCGCACGGCCCGCAGAGCCGCTTCATTGACCAGGTTTGCCAGGTCCGCACCGACGGCGCCGGCAGTGGCCTGAGCGATCTTCTTCAAATCCACATCCTCGGAAAGCTTGATCTTCCGGGTATGGACCTTCAGCGTATCCAGACGCCCCTGGTAATTGGGCCGGTCCACAATGATCCGGCGGTCAAAACGGCCGGGACGCAGCAGGGCCTTGTCCAGGATCTCGGGCCGGTTGGTGGCAGCCAGGCAGACAATGCCCTTGGAGGGTTCAAAGCCATCGATCTCGCTGAGCAGCTGATTCAATGTCTGCTCCTGCTCGGAATTGTTGCCGTACCGGTTGTCACGGGCACGGCCAACCGCATCGATCTCATCAATGAAAATGATGCACGGTGCCACCTTGGCCGCCTGTTGGAACAGATCCCGGACGCGGCTTGCACCCATGCCCACAAACATCTCCACAAAGTCGGAGCCGGAGATGGAGAAGAAAGGTACATCCGCTTCACCGGCCACAGCCTTGGCAAGCAATGTCTTGCCGGTACCGGGAGAGCCCACCAACAGTGCACCCTTGGGCAGACGTGCGCCGATTTCGGCATACTTCTGGGGGTTGTGCAGGAAGTCGATGATCTCCTTCAAAGATTCCTTGGCTTCATCCTGACCGGCCACATCCTTAAAGGTGACGCCGGTCTGCTTCTCCATATAAACCTTGGCCTTGCTCTTGCCAAAACCGCCCATCATGCCGTCGCCGCCCATTCGCTTGGTCAGGGTGCGCATAAACAGGAACAGAATGGCAAAGGTAATGCCATAGTACAGGATCATCATGATCATGGAGTTGTCTTCCTGGACCTGCCAATCGGAAATGACGCCCTGGGCCACAAGCTCATTATACATAGACAGCCAGTCGCCGGAAGGCATGCCGGTATAGCAGGCCTTCTGTTCGGTGGCCGGCTTGGCTGCCTCTTCCTTGGTCAGGTAATAGATGCGGCTGCCCCGGCGCTGGACCTCGGCCAGCTGATGATTCTCCATGGCAGTGTAAAAATCCGCATAGGTCGTCTCCGTATACTGGCTGTCGGACACCATATTATAGATCCAGCCAAACAGCAGTACCAGCGCCAGCGCAATGATCAGCGGCGTCCAGAAATTCTTCTTGGGATTGTTCCCACCGGGCTTTTTTTCGTTGGGCTCGTCCTTTTGTTCATAACTCATTCGATTCTATGCCTCCTCAAGGCTGTTCTTATAGGGTATCATATCACATTTTTGCACTGTACGCAACGAATGATTCCCGTCTTTGGGGTAAATTTTCTGTGAATATGCCCCATTCCCCGTCCATTTTGAAAAATAAGAGTTGTGGAACGGAAAAAAATCTGCTATAATACAGGATATTCTTTCAAATACTTATGAAATGTAACGGGAGATGAACCGATATGTATGATAGAAATGACCGCGGAAATCGCCGCGCGCAGCGAAGCGAAGCCCAGCAGCCCGCAGAGGAAACCGAGGGCCAGCTGGAAGGCCGCAATGCCATCGCCGAAGCCCTGAAAAGCGGGCGGACCATTGACAAGCTCTTCATCGCCTCCGGCGATACGGACAAAAGTTTGCAGCGTCTGGCCGCCCAGGCCAAGGAGGCCGGTGCCGTCATTGTGCCTGTAGACCGCCGGAAGCTGGACGCCATGTCCTTCACCCGGTCCCACCAGGGTGTGATTGCTCTGGCTGCCGCCCACGAATACTATTCCATTGACGACATTCTGGAAGAAGCCGCCAGCCGCGGAGAAGCCCCGCTGATCGTCATCTGCGACGAGCTGTCCGACCCCCACAACTTAGGTGCCATTCTCCGGTCCGCCGAATGCGCCGGGGCCCACGGTGTGATTATTCCCAAGCGCCGCAGCGTCGGCCTGACCGCAACGGTCGCCAAAGCCTCTGCCGGTGCCATGGAGTACATGAAGGTGGCAAGAGTCAGCAACATCAACGCTGCCATGCAGGAATTGAAGGACAAGGGCGTGTGGATTTTCGGGACCGCAGCCGAGGGGGCCATCCCCATGTATAAGGCCGATCTGAAGGGCCCTGCGGCCATCGTCATCGGCAATGAAGGCGTGGGCATGAGCCAACTTGTCCGGAAGAACTGCGATGTTATCGTCTCCATTCCCATGGCCGGAAGGATCAGCTCTCTGAACGCCTCCGCCGCCGCTTCCATTCTATTATATGAGGCCGTGCGTCAGCGCCTCGGATGACCCATTTGGAGGACCCTATGGACAACGAAGAAAAACGCGACCAGGAAGAACTGGACGAGCTCCAGGATTTTGACCTGGACGCCATTCTGAACGAATTTCATACCGACCCCGAGGATGCCCCTCCGGAAGACGCCCCCGGGATTGCCCCGGAGACCGGGGACAGTGAGGCTTTTGACCAGGAGCTGAGCCAGATCCTTCAGGATTTCGGCGAAGAGACAGGCGAAGAGCAGCCCTCTTCCCTTTCCGAAACGAGGATTTTTTCCCCGGCCCCGTCAGACGCGGAAAAGGCAGCGGCGGCACCCGGCGCAGAGCAGACCATACGCATTGAGGAGCCTCTTGCAGCCGCAGCCGAGGAAGCTGCGGAACCGGAGACGGCTGCTCCCGCCCAGGAGCCCATTCCCTTCCGCAGCGATCTGCGGGAGCTGAAGCGAAAGCTCATTGCCGGTCCGGAAAAACGGTATTACGAGCTTTCCGATCAGGGCGTATTCAGCCTGCAGATCGCCATTGTACTGAATCTGCTGGTAGTTGCCTTCTGCGCCGGGTCTGCCGTCATGTTCTCTATGGGCATGGTTCCGGACAACCGGCTGCGATTTGTGATTTTTACGCAGGTGCTGGCGATGTTTATATCCGCTCTGCTTGGCTGCCATCAGCTTCTGGACGGCCTGGGCGAACTTCTCCACGGTCGCTTTACCATAAATACCTTCCTGAGCTTCACCCTGATTGCCTGCTGCGTGGATGCTTACTACTGCCTCCAGGAGCTGCGGGTGCCCTGCTGCTCCGGATTTGCCCTGCAAATGACCTTTGCACTGTTCGGCCGGTATCACCGCCGTTCCACGGAGACCCTGCAAATGGACACGCTGCGCAAAGCCACCCATCTGCGCAGCATTGTCAAAGAAAAGGACTATATCGACGGAAAGCCCGTCTTGCTGCGGGGGGAAGGCGATGTAGACGACTTCACAAATACCTATACCAAAGCTTCTACCCCCGAAAAGATTCAGAGCATTTACTGCCTGCTGGCTATGGCCGCCTGTATTGGTCTGGCCGTTCTTGCGGGGATGCGCTATAATGTGAGTCTGGCCTTTCAGGTTTTGTCTATCTCGCTGTTTGCCGCCGTACCTGCCAGCTTCTTTGTTTCGCTGACCCGCCCCACCGCCATTCTGGAGAACCGGCTGCACATGGTCGGCTCCGTGCTCTGCGGCTGGCAGGGCGTTGTGGGGCTGCGGGGCAAGGCCTGCTTCCCGCTGAAGGACGAAGACCTGTTCCCCCTGGGCTCCACCAAGCTCAACGGCGTCAAGTTCTATGGGGACCGGGAGCCCGAGCAGATCCTCTCCTATGCCTCCTCCCTCATTGGTGCTTCCGGCGGCGGTCTGGTACCTCTGTTCCGGAACATGCTGAAAAATCGGGGTGGAAGCGAGTACCCTGTCACCGAATTTCGGGATTACGGTGTCGGCGGTGTCGGCGGCATCATCCGCGGGGAAGCCGTGCTGCTGGGGAGTCTGGATTTCCTGCAGAGTATGGACGTTGATATCCCCCAGGGCACGACCGTTGCCCAGGCCGTCTATATGGCCATCAACGGAGAGCTCAGCGCAGTTGTGGCCATTTCTTATGCCAAGATGCGCTCCACCTCCGCCGGTCTCACCTCCCTCAACGGCTCCCGGAAGCTCCAGCCCGTCATGCTGGCCGATGACTTTATGCTGACAGCGGAATTCCTGCACAGCAAGTTCTCCGTCAACACCCGGAGGATGATCTTCCCGGACCGGGCAACCAAAGCGGCCCTGTCTCAGCGTCATCCGGACCCGGAGGATAAAGTTCTGGCTCTGGCTACAAGAGACGAGCTGGTCAGTCTGGTCTATCCCGTCACCGGCGCCAACGCGCTGAGGAAAGCCTGCGCCCTGGGTCTGATCGTTCACATTCTTGGGGGCATTGTGGGGCTTCTCACCATGTTCGCTCTGGCCTTCCAGGGCAGCGTAGAGATCCTGACCCCTGAAAAGGTTCTGCTCTATCAGCTCATTTGGATGGTTCCCGGCCTGCTGGTCACAGAGTGGGCAAGAACCGTATAAAAACGCAGACCATTTGAAAACCGCCGCCGCAGAAAGCGGAATGACCGTAAATGAAACGAATCCGACCGGTGTGATCATCGGTCGGATTTTTATGTCTATTCGTTTTTCATCCCGGCAAACCGCGCGTTACCAGCGTTTCATATTTCTTTCGAATTTGGTCGTATAGGCTTCCTTCAGTTCTTCTTCGCTGATTCCGTAACAAAGAAGGACATCGTTGTAATACATCAAAACGTCTGCCATTTCTTCTACAAGATGCTTTCGCAAATCCTTATTTTCCAGCGGTTCCACATCGCCGTTCTTCTTAACGATATCTACGACTTCGCCTATTTCCCCGACCATCCATAGCAATTTATGTTTCCCTGCTTCCGGACGAATTGCTTCCCATTTATCCTTATATTTTTCCTGCAATGTACGCTGCATGGCAAGCATTTCTTGAATGCCGAAGTCGCTCATAATTTCCTCCGCAAATTCCGAATTATTTCGTACCTTCCCGAAATAACATTCTAGTTAATATCCGATTTGAGAAGCAGTTTATGCTTCCTCAACGGTCATTTTCGCCTGACGCTCACATTTGCGGAACACGACCACAAAGGCGATCATCTGGACAATGAAGGTCAGCACCCAGGACAGCGGGTAGGAAATATACAGGCACTGCTGGGTATGGTATGCAGGGATGCGGAAGATGGTGTAGATCCACAGAATCCGAATGCCGCAGATGCCCAGCACCGTAATAATCATGGACAGGAAGGAGGCCCCCAATCCCCGCAGGATGCCGGTGACCACATCCTGCATGCCGAACAGGAAGTAAGGCAGCACCGTGATGACCATACGGGTCACACCAATGGCGATGGCCTCCTCAGAATCCGTAATGTACAGGCCCAGCAGCTGTCTGGAGAACAGATTCATACCCACGCCTGTGATGATGCCTGCGATCACTGCATAGAGGATGCACAGCCCAGAGATTTTCTTCACCCGGTCGAACTGACCGGCTGCACTGTTCTGGCCCACATAGTTCACTGCTGTCTGGTGGAAGGAATTCTCAATAACATAGGCAAAGCCCTCCAGATTTGCAACGGCTGCATTGCCGGAGACAGCAACGGCACCGAAGGAGTTCACCGCAGACTGGATCACCACATTGGAGGCGGAGAACATAGAGCTCTGGATCCCCGCCGGGATGCCGATGCGCAGCATCTTCAGCAGGGGCTCTTTATAAACATGGAGCTTTTTCAGGTGCAGCCGGACCATATCGGTCCGTCTGGTCATCACATAAACAATGGCCACAGCAGACAGGCCCTGGGCGATAATGGTTGCCCAGGCCACGCCGTCTACATTCATGCCACAGCCCTTGACGAACACGATGTTCAGGATCACGTTCAAAACACCTGCCACAGACAGAATGAGCAAGGGCGTCTGCGTGTCCCCTGCGGCACGGACCATGGATGCGCAGAAGGTATAGACCAGATTCAAGGTCATGCCCAGGAAATAGATCTGCATATACTTGGTAGCCAGAGGCAGCACATCCTCAGGCGTGGACATTGCCTCCAGGATGTCCGCAGCAAACGGAACACCTATGGCCGTCAGGAACAGGCCGCTGAGCACCGCCGTTGGCAGTGCGGTATGCACGGTGCGGAACACCGTCTCCTCTTCCCGGCTGCCGATGCCATGGGCCACGGCAACGCCCGCGCCAACGGAAAGGCCGAAAAACAGATTGATGATCAGGTTGATGATGGCGCCGGTGGAGCCAACCGCTGCCACGGCGATGCTGCCGCAGTACCTGCCCACAACGATCAGATCGGCGGCATTGAACAACAGCTGCAGCACACTGGTCAGCATAATGGGAACGGCATAGGAGACGATCGGCAGAGCCAGGGGCCCATGCAGCATATCCCGTTGAATTCTACGCATCTTTACAGCTTCCTCTCAAAAAACAATAGTCTGAGGTATTATACATCCGGATATATCAAATGTCAAAGCCCCGCTCTCACGAAAAAAGAGCGCCCGGAGGCGCTCTTTTTATCAAAATTTCCCGGTCCTTCCGGAATGGCTTCCGGTGGAATGGCTGGTTGTAACGCTGCTGCCGCCACTGCCGGAGGAACGGTTCTCCGTTGGCTTCGGCTGCCTGCTGACGGTTCTGCGAAGGAAGTGGTCAGACTGGCGGGTCAGGCGCATGGACCCGGGAACCGTATAGTCGTCTGCCTGGCTCTTGACCCCTGCCGAACGCATAGGTGCAACCAGGCACACCGCTGCAACGCCCGCCGCGAAAAGCCCCGGCAGGAAGAACAGGATGGAAAAGCCCTTGCTCTTTTGTGCATCGTTGCGGCTGGGCTGTCCCTGGGCAATGGGGGTTCCGTTTTCCGCCGCTTCCAGGTACTCCTGGCAGGCGTTCAGGTATTCATTGAAGGCACCATAATAGTCATTGTCTTGGAGATAGGTAATGACGCGATCCTCAATGGCATCCCGGCCTGCCTCGGAAAAAACATAGTTCGCCCGGTCCGAATTAAAGTGCAGACAAAAATCCCGTTCCGCCATGCTGATCATGAAGGAAGCGCCTGCCTTCTCCGTGCCCCAGCCCAGATCGTAGGTCTCGTAAATATCCACATTGGCGTCCCAGAAATCCGATTCTCTGGAATAATTGGAATAGTCATTGACTGCGATGATGTAAATGCCGAAGGAATAGGTCTGGCTGATCTCCTCCGCCCGGGCTTCCAATGCCATATGCTGCTCATCCGTTAAGAGGTTGGCCGCATCGGTCACATAGGGCAGCTTGCCGCCGGATTCGGCGGAAGCGGCCACCGTCACGGAAATCAGCAGCAGAATTCCCAGGAGGACTGCCCAAAAACGTCTCTGCTTCATGATGCTTCCTCCTTATAAGAACAGCCAGCCCAGCAGGGCTGTGCCTGCGGCGAAGGCAATGGCGATATAGCTCCAGAGCCGCTTGGCATCAATGGGCAGGTCACCGATGAGCTTTCCCGTCTGCCCATTCATGGCAAACAGATAATTCTTCCCCTTCCACTGGGTGGACAGCAGCCACACCGGCAGCAGGGCATACTTCACTTCCCCGGGGTGGACCTGAATGCGTTTGCCCGTGGTGACGCAGCCCTCATAGCCCAGCACCGTATTGCGGATGGCATTTTCCGTGCTGCGCTCGCAGCGGAGCTTGGCACGCTTGATGCTGTCTTCCTTAGACACATCGTATTTGTCCGCAAAGAAGCCCGGCAAATAGGACAGCTGGAAGGGCTTCAATTCTTTATATTCATAGGGCTCAATGGCATCCATATGGCTGTCCGGCATTTTGGAGGCACCGTCCACCGGGATCTTCTCGAACTCCAAGCTGCCCTGGCGGTGGACCAGGAAATGGTCTGTCTCCGTAATGATCTCATTGCTGGTGGTATGGCTGTGGGTCCGGGTGGCATCGAAGCGCATATCCGCATCCACCTTGGCATCAAACAGCCAGAAAGGAACATAGATGCCCTTAACCTCCTCCAGGTGGTTTTCATTGGCAAAGGCCTTGGGCAGGATCGGCCTGTGGCGATAGTGCCGCTTCAGCGCCGCCACGGCATCCTCCTTACTTTTGGCAAAGGGGATGATATAGTCCGGCTTTTTGGCACCGGCCAGCTGGCCCGGAATCACCGTAGGATTGCCGCAGTAGGGACAGGAGGTGGCCGCCGTGGTCAGCTCGCAGAACAATTCCGCACCGCACTGGGGGCAGCTGTAGGAGCGCAGCTTCTCGGCATCCTCGCCCCACTCCGATCCTGCCTGAGACAGGTTCCAGCTTTCGTTCTGGTCCTGCCGGATCTGCTCCTCCGCTTCGGCAAATGCCTTTTCCGCATCCTCCGCATTGGCAGACTGCAGGGCTTCGATCTCCTCCAGCGTATAAGAGCTGCCGCAGTAATCGCATTCCAGCTTCCCGGAGGTTTCGCCAAAGTGCAGCGGGCCGGTACAGGCCGGGCATTTGTAATTGATGACTTCGCTGGGCATGAAACCCCTCCCTTTCTTTTGAACGCGGGGGTCGGGACAGTCCGGCCCCCGCAAACCTTAAATCACAATATCCTCGTCATTGAAAGGATCGCCGCATTCCGGGCAGAATTTAGGCGGATGCTTGGGGTCCTCGGGCTCCCAGCCGCACTTATCGCACTTGTACAGGGGCTCCCCTGCCGGCTTCTTAGCGCCGCACTGGGTGCAGAACTTGCCCTTGTTCACCGCGCCGCACTTGCAGGTCCAGCCGTCAGCGGGTTTCTTGGCACCGCACTCCGGGCAGAAGTTCCCTGTGGCCTCCGTGCCGCAGCTGGGACACTTCCAGCCCTGGGCCCCAGGAGCCGCCTTGGCGGCAGGAGTCTGGTAAGGTGTGCCGCCGCCCTGCTGGAACAAGCCCTGCATATTGGCCGCACCGGCAGAGCCCGCCATATTCATGCCTGCAAAGGCCATCATGGGACCTGTCGCCGTGTTCTTGGCTGCAGCTTCCATGGCGTTGGCCGTAGCATCCACCATTCTGCCGGCCGCCGCGTTGCCGCCGCCCAGGAAGACGGACTGCTGCATATCCTTCAGCCGCTTCTCGTCCGCCTCGGTGGCGCTGACAGAGGAAACGCCGAAGGAGACGACCTCCAATCCACGCTTGCCCCGCCACTGCTCGGACAGGACTTCATTCAGTGCATTGGCAATGTCCATGGTATGCAGAGGCAGCTCCGTATAGCTGATGCCCATGGCAGACATCTTTCCGAAGGCAGGCTGCAGCGCCGTCATCAGCTCGGATTTCAGCATACTGTCCAGACGGTCCCGCTTGAACTCATCGGTGATATTGCTGCACACATTCTTATAGAAGAGGATCGGATCGCAGATCCGGTAGGAATACTCGCCGAAGCAGCGGATGGAGATCTGGGTACGGAAGCCGATATCCTGATCCACGACCCGGAAAGGCACAGGGGTAGCCGTACCGTATTTGTTGCCGAAGAGCTCTTTGGTATTGATGTAGTAGACACGCTGGTCCTTGCCCGCATCTCCGCCGAAGGTAAAGCGGCGGCCCATAGCGGCAAAGCTGTCCTTCACGGACTGGCCCAGTGCGCCGGAGAAAACGCTGGGCTCTGTAGAAGCGTCATAAACAAATTCACCGGGCTCGGCGCAGACCTCCGCGATCTTGCCCTGATCCACGATCAGCATGCACTGGCCATCCGCCACCGCAATAACGGAGCCGGAGGAAATAACATTGTCGCTGCCCTTGGTATTGGAGGAACGGGAGGAGACCCGCTTCTTGCCCCTTACCGCCAGCACCGTCTCCGGAAGTGCGTCACAATAAAAATACTCCTTCCACTGGTCAGCCAGGACACCGCCGGCTGCGCCCAATGCAGCTTTGATAAGACCCATAGCGATCTCTCCTTATACATTTTAAACTTTGATAGGGCTTATTCCCGATCATTTGCTATTTTACCAAATCCGCACCGTGAAATCAAGAGTATCCTTGTGAAAAAGTGCTGCCATCTGGGCATTTTTGCCGTATTGTGGAATTCGTTGACTTTGGAAGCCCCATAGACTATAATAAACCATATCGCTTCACGGAGGCAATTATGAATCTGAAACCCAACTCCATTCTCTTCTCCCCAAAGCGGGCCTTCCCAAAATGGCTCTGGTATGCCTGTCTTCTGGCCCTGCTCATCCCGGTCTATCTGGGGCACTTTCCCCCGGAAACCGTCAATGCGCTGCGGCCGCTCATACTCGCAACCTCTCTTAGCGCCTATGGCATTCTGGCACTGAAAATCTATGTCTGGGACAGCCATACCCTGCGGGAACTGCTGGGCATCAGTCTTGTCCTGCTGCTTGTGGGTCTTGGTACTGTTTTCAGCGGAAATCGCTGCTTTTTAAGCTGCTTTTTGCTGGTATTCAGTGCAAAAGATCAGGATTATGACAAACTGTGTAGATTTTTCTTCTGGTTCTTTTTCGCCACCCTGCTTCTGAATCTTCTGCTTGTAGGTGCCGGTGTTCTGGAAGACACCCTCTCAACGCGCTGGGAAGCCATCAACTTTGGAGCAACGCGGCACAGCTATGGCTTTGGGCACCCCAATACCCTTGGCTTCTGGACACTGCTCTTGATTTTTTCGGGTCTGCTGTACATTCCGAGAAAAGGCCACCGGGCGCTGTCCTGTCTGAATTCCATGCTGCTTGCGTGCTGCGTTTTTCGGGTGACGGACTCCAAGGCGGCGCTGCTCTCCTCTCTTGCCGCAATCGTGCTGTGCCTGATCGCGTTCCGGGTCGGCCCCTGGCTCTCCTCAAAAAAATGGAGTGTTCCTCTCTGTCTGGGGCTATACCTGCTGGGGATCGCCGCATTTCTTTCTCTGGCGCTGCTCTATCAGGAAGACAATGGCTTTTTCTCCACCTGTAATGCGCTGCTGTCCGACCGGCTGGCCTACTCCTCGGCGGCCTTCCGCAGCTTTGGCGTGAAGCTGTTCGGCGCGCAGGTTCATTTCCGCTGGGACCCTGTGGACAGTCTGTATGCCTATGCCCCCATCTGCATGGGGCTGATCCCCACCGTGCTGTACTTCGGGCTGAACCTTATTTCCATATACCGCGCCGCCAGGGCCGGACGGTGGGACATTGTCGCGGTTGCCTCCGCCGGGGCGCTCTACAGCACTATGGAGTACGGTCTAATGAACCCGGTCCACCTGCCCATCTTCGCAGCATGTGCCCGGTTGAAAGTCGAAAAAGATAGAAAATCGTCGGTTTGACAGAAGGGTCCCAAAAGGCGCTTTGGAATTTTGGATGTTTTTTCGATGGTTTATCTATTGAAAAAGCGGATAGGATAATGCTATAATAGGCTTGAACCTTGTCCGGGAACCGGATAAAAAATAGAATATATTAAGCGAGGTAAATCATTGATGATTACGTACGGAGAGAACATCAAGATTTTCTGCGGCAACTCCAATCCGGAGTTCGCCAAGAATATCTGCAAGGATCTGGGGGTAGACCTCGGCAAGGCAGAGGTGAAGACCTTTGCCGACGGCGAAGCCTCCGTCAGCCTGCTGGAAACCGTCCGCGGAGCAGACGTTTTCCTGGTTCAGTCCACCTGTAAGCCTGTCAACGATCATCTGATGGAGCTGCTGGTCATGTGCGACGCCTGCCGCCGTGCTTCCGCCGGCAGAATCACTGCCGTGATCCCCTACTTTGGCTATGCCCGTCAGGACCGCAAGGCCAAGAGCCGCGATCCCATCTCCGCCAAGCTGGTTGCAAACATGATCACTGCCGCCGGTGCAGACCGCGTGCTGACCATGGACCTGCACGCCGCACAGATTCAGGGCTTCTTCGATATTCCTCTGGATCACCTGCTGGGCAACCCCACTTTTGTTGATTACTACCTCGCAAAGTTCCCCGAAACCGAGTACAACCACGATGATTTTGTGGTCGTCTCCCCCGACGTTGGCTCCGTGGGCCGCGCCCGTGCCTTTGCTGCCAAGGTCCACATGGGCCTGGCCATCGTGGACAAGCGCCGCCAGAAGGCCAATGTCTGCGAAGTCATGAACGTCATCGGCGATGTCAAGGGCAAGACCTGCATCCTGTTTGACGACATGGTGGATACCGCCGGTTCCCTGTGCAACGCCGCCAAGGCGCTGACCGAGCAGGGTGCCAAGGAGGTCTACGCCTGCGCTACCCACGGCGTGCTGTCCGGCCCCGCTTACGACCGCATTGAGGAGAGCCCCATCAAGGAGATGGTCTTCCTGAATACCATCCCCGAGGTGCGCAATACCCCCAGCGGCAAGCTGAAGTTCCTGGATGTTTCCCATGTGTTCGCCCGTGCCATTGAGCACGTCCACGGCGGCACCTCCATTGCCGATCTGTTCTGATGTCCTCTGAAAACACATGGCTCATTGTAGGGCTGGGCAATCCCGGCCCTGAATACGCCAGGACCCGGCACAACATTGGCTTTCGCTGTCTGGATATTGTGGCTGATAAGCTGAACTGCACCGTTGACAAGGGCAAGTTCCAGGGACTCTATGGCATGACCACCTATCACGGAAATAAGGTCTACCTTCTCAAGCCCCTTACCTATATGAACCTGTCCGGCAAATCGGTACTCCAGCTCAGTGCCTATTTTCAGATCCCGCCCCAGCGGATCATCGTCCTTTTCGACGACATTTCCCTGGAGCCCGGGCGGCTGCGGGTTCGTCCCAGCGGCTCCGCCGGAGGGCACAATGGCATCAAATCCATCATTCAGGAATTGGGCAGTCAGGACTTCCCCCGGGTAAAAATCGGCGTGGGTGCAAAGCCTCACCCGGATTTCGACCTGGCGGACTGGGTGCTGTCCAGCTTCTCCGCTTCCGAAGAGAAGGCCCTTGCCGTCTCTCTGGAGAACGGCGCAAAGGCTGCACTGACCATTCTGGATGCAGGCGTCAGCGAAGCTGCAAACAGCTACAACGGCAGCCATCCTTAAACACACATTTTTCCTCCAGGGTATCCCCCTGGAGGAAACTGTCATTCACACGGAGAGGGAAAATTTCCCTTTCCGCTTTGCCGCGTCGCGGCATTTTATCCCAAATGAGGTGCATTATGGAACAACCCCTGCTTTTTCTGCTGAAGACCATCCCGGAGTACGCCTCCCTCATTGAGGCTGTTAAAAATGACCGGAATGCCGCCGTCACCGGCATCGGGCAAATCAATCGGAGCCATATGATTGCCGGGCTGCACAAGGATACCGCCCGGCCCATTGTGGTGCTCTGCCAGGACGATATGGCTGCCCGCCGGACCCAAGAGGAGCTGCAATGCTTTCTGGGGCTGACCGCCCCCATCCTGCCGGGCCGGGACCTGACCTTTTATGACGCAGCGGTTGTCTCCCGCAGCTGGGAGCAGAAGCGTCTGCGGCAGCTCTATGATCTGGCCGCCGGCGCGACCCCCATTCAGATCATGACCTGGGAGTCCATGAGTCTGCGGACCCTGCCGCCCCATGTTCTGAACGAGGCCAGCTTCACTCTGGAAATCGGCAAGGAGTATCCTCTGGACGAGCTGAGCGCGCGTCTGGTTGCTGCAGGCTACAGCCGCTGCGGCATTGTGGAGGGCGTGGGACAGTTCGCCATCCGCGGCGGCATCGTGGATATCTACTCTCCCGGAGAGGACAATCCCGTCCGGCTGGAATTCTTCGGCGACGAGCTGGACACCATGGGCTATTTTGACATTGATACCCAGCGCCGCAGCGATAATCTGACCGCCATGCGCATTCTCCCCACCCGAGAAACCCTGGCAGGGCTGCATCCTAAGGGAAAGGAAGGGCTGCTCCATGACCTGACAAACCTTCTTTCTCGCCAAAAGCGGCGGAAAAACCTGAATGTGCCGCTGATCGACACCCTGACAAAGGATATCGAAAAGCTGGAAAATGACGTTCATTCTCTAACTGCGGACCGGTATATGGCCCTTATCTATCCGGAAATGGCCACGGCAGCGGACTATGCTCCCCAAAATGCCCTCTGGGTTCTGTGCGACCACGCCAATTTGCAGCGAGCCGCCAAAACCAGGACCGAAGAAATGGGACTGCAGCTGGACAGCCTGCTGCAAACAGGGCTGGTGGCCGGAGAGCTGTGCGATTACGTTGCCCAGTGGGAGGACTTCACTGCCGGGCTGCGGGGCCGCACCGCCGTCTACTTTGACGCCTTCGGCGGCAGCGCCTATCCGGAGGACGCAGCCCCCTCTCTGCTGCTGCCGGTAACGGCCAAGCAGCTGCCAAGCTATGGCGGCAACCTGGATGCCGCCGTCAGCGATATGACCCACTATCAGAAAATGGAGTTCGGCACCCTGGTGCTCTGCGGCACCCGCCACAGGGCGGAGCTCATGCAGCAGCTGCTGCGGGAAAAGAATCTCTCCGCTTTTCTGGCCATTCCGCTGACCACCCTGCCGAAGTCCGGACAAATCCTGCTGACAGACGGCACCCTGCCCTACGGTATGGAATATCCGCTCAGCAAGCTGGCCGTGCTGACCGAGGGGCAGCTCATTGCAAAGACGGAGCCCAAGCGCCGCTCCTCTGCCAAGAAGACCGCCACCAACCGGCAAAAGCTGAACTCCTTCACGGACCTGACCCCCGGAGACCTGGTGGTCCATGAAAACTACGGCATTGGCCGCTTCGTGGCCATGGAGCAGATCAAGGTTGATAACGCGGTAAAGGATTATATCAAAATCGCCTACCAGGGCTCTGACACGCTGTTTGTCCCGGCGACCCAGCTGGACCTGGTGAGCAAGTATATCGGCGGCGGCGCAGAAAACGCCAATGTCAAGCTGAACAAAATCGGTTCCGACGCCTGGCAGAAAACCAAGGCTAAGGCCCGGAAGGCCGCCAAGGATATGGCCGGAGAGCTGATTCAGCTATACGCCGCCCGGAAGCGGCAATCCGGCTATGCCTTCTCCGCCGATGCCCCCTGGCAGAAGGAATTCGAGGACAACTTTCCCTATCCCGAAACCGACGACCAGCTGCGCTGCATTGCGGACATCAAAAAGGATATGGAGTCCCCCATTCCCATGGACCGGCTGCTCTGCGGTGACGTGGGCTTCGGCAAAACAGAAGTCGCCCTGCGGGCCGTGATGAAGGCGGTCATGGACGGCAAGCAGGTGGCCATTCTGGTGCCCACCACGGTGCTTGCCCAGCAGCACTACCAGACCGCCGTGTCCCGGTTCCGGGGCTTCCCGGTAACCATTGACGTGCTCAGCCGATTCCGCACGCCAAAGCAGCAGCAGCGGACCTTGCAGGAACTGCGCAGCGGCAGTGTGGATTTGATCATCGGCACCCACAAGCTTCTGCAAAAAAGCGTTGAATTCAAGGACCTGGGGCTGCTGGTGGTGGACGAGGAGCAGCGCTTTGGCGTGACCCACAAGGAGCGGCTGAAAGAGATCTCCAAAGGTGTGGACGTGCTGACGCTGTCCGCCACCCCCATTCCCCGTACCCTCAATATGGCCCTGTCCGGCATTCGGGATATGTCTACCATCGAAGAACCCCCAGCGGACCGGTACCCCGTCCAGACCTATGTCATGGAATACTCCACCGCCATTATTGACGATGCCATCCGCCGGGAGATCGACCGGGGCGGGCAGGTCTTCTACCTGCACAATCGGACGGAGACCATCGACCAGTGCGCCAGTGCCCTGCAAAAGCGCATTCCCGGCCTGACGGTGGGCGTGGCCCATGGGCAGATGAGCGAGGACGCTCTGGGAGAGGTCATGACCGCCATGGCCGAGGGTGACATTCAGGTCCTTGTGTGCACCACCATTATTGAAACCGGTCTGGACATTCCCAATGCCAATACCCTGATCATTGAAAATGCAGACCGCTTCGGCCTGAGCCAGCTCCACCAGCTCCGGGGCCGGGTAGGCCGCTCCACCCGCCATGCCTATGCCTACTTCACCTACCGCCCGGACAAGAACCTGACGGAGATCGCCGAGAAACGGCTTTCCGCCATCCGGGACTTTGCTGAGTTCGGCTCCGGCTTCAAAATCGCCATGCGGGATCTGGAAATTCGGGGTGCAGGCAATCTGCTGGGTGCCGAGCAGTCCGGCCACATGATGAGCGTCGGCTACGATATGTATCTGAAACTGCTGGACGAGGCTGTTCTGGAGGAGAAGGGCGAGGCCCCCAAGGCACCGGAATGCACCGCCGACCTGACCGTCACCGCCAACGTGGACAAGGACTATGTGTCCCGGGGCGAGGAGCGGATGGACCTGTACCGCCGTATGGCCGCCATTCGCTGTCAGGAGGATGCGGACGATCTTCTGGACGAAATTGTGGACCGCTACGGTGAACCGCCCAAGGGCGTGCTGAACCTCATCGACATTGCCCTGCTGCGGGCCCAGGCCATGAAGCTGGGCATTAAGGACATCAAGCAGAAGGGCGGGGACATTCTCTTTGTACTCACCAGCCTGAATTTCGATGCCGTAGGCAGCCTGTGCTCCGATGCGGACTACAAGACCCGAGTAGTCTTCCTGGCCAACGCCAAGGAGCCCACGCTGAAGCTGAAGCTCTCCGTCGGCCCCGACAGCCTGAAGCAAGCCAAGGCCTTCGTCGCCAAATACCAGAGCTGCTGCAACAGCTGATATTTTTCTGTCTTAAAGAAATATTATATTGTGTCCCCGGAAAAACCATGCTATAATTATGGTAACTTATGGAACCTACAGGAGGATTTTCCATGGAGAAAGAACCCCATGTTTTTGAAGAGGACGACGAGGCCTTTCTGCGCTCCCTGAATGCACTGCTGGAGGAACCGGAGCCCCGGGAAACGCAGGCCCCCCAGGATGCTCCAATGCCCAAAAAGCCGCAAGTCGGCAAAAAGAAAATGCCGCCAACAACAGGCGGCTTCTGGAAAAAGCTGGGCATTGGCACTGCCATTGCTGCCGCTGTGGCCCTGGCCTGTGCCCTGGGCATTCCGGCCGTTACCCGTATTATGGACCCATACAATGGGCAAATCGTCTCCGATGTGTCCGTCGGCGGCGTGGAAATCGGCGGTCTGACAAAAGGAGAAGCAAAGAAGGCCCTGCAAGCCGCCTTTGGCGAGCAATTTTCGCAGAAGACTATGGAGATCAACTTTTCGGAAGCGGGAACCGTGCTGGAAAAGCTGAATATCCGCTACCCCGCCAATTCCCTGCTCATCTCGCCGGAGGAATCCCATGCAAAGCTGGATGCCGCTGCGGCCGTCAAAGCCGCCTATGCCCTGGGCCGGACAGATTTGGACGGCTCCCGCACCATGTCGCTGCTGCCCTACCTGGGCCTGGACGAAGCCGCCATCCGATCCGTCGCTGACAGCTACGCCCAGCAGCTCTCTCAGCTCTATCGGGACAGCAGCTATACCGTCCAAGGCACAGCCCCGGACGTAACGAACTACGACGAAAGCACCCCCTGCCAAACCGTGACGCTCTTCCGCGGCTACCCCGGCATTGAAATTGACGCGGATGCCCTGTATAACGAAATTCTGGAGGGCTACAATACCGGCAGCTTTGCAGTCAGCTATCAGGGCACCGTATCCGCCAAAAAGCCCGTATCCCCGGACCTGGACGGCCTGTGGGAACAGACCCGGCTGGCTCCCGAAGATCCCAGCGTGGATCTGACCAGCTACCAGGTCATCCCCGGCGTACATGGCTATGAATTTGATCTGGCAGAGGCCAGGCAGCAGTTCCAGAATCTGGCTTATGGTGAAAGCACCCTTATTCCCCTGCACTACACCGATCCCGAAATTGCCGACGAGGACGCCTATTTCCAGGATGTCTTAGGTCACTGCGAGACACCCCATGGGGACAATGAAAACCGCAACGGCAATCTGCGCAAGGCCTGCGGGATGCTGGACGGGCTGGTGCTTCAGCCCGGGCAGGAGCTCTCCTACAACGAAGCTCTGGGCCCCAGAACCAAGGAACTGGGCTGGCTGCCTGCCCCTGCCTACTCGGGCACGAAGCTGGTGGATTCTCCGGGCGGCGGCATCTGCCAGGTGTCTTCTACCCTGTACCTGGCCAGCGTCTATTCCGAGCTGACCATCGTAGAACGGCGGAACCACGGCTATCCCGTCAGCTACATTCCCCTGGGCATGGATGCCACTGTCAGCTGGGGCTTCGCGGATCTGAAGATCCGCAACGACTCCCCCATGCCCGTGAAGATCCAGGCAGAGGAATCCGACGGTTATGTCCGCGTCTCCATTCTTGGAACGGAGACCCGGGACTACAATGTGGAAATGTCCTATACCGTCGGCGGTCGATATGTGCGGACCTATATGAGCAAGATCGACAAGGAAACCGGCGAAGTGATCTCCAAGGAGCCCTACGCTTTGTCCGGATATATGGACGATATCTACTAATTTTTACAGGAGCGGTCAAAGGCCGCTCCTGTCTTTTTATGGGAACCAATCGTTAAGATATCCTTAATTTCCGCATTTTCACTTGACGAATTGGTCTATTCATGATAGACTTGCAGCAGGTCGATAAGTGATAGACCATTCGTAGAAAGGATGATTTCTTATGGAAGAACGTAAGCTCGGTCCAGTAGAGCTTCGGTTTGCAGAGCTCATATGGGAGAACGCCCCCATTTCCTCCGGGGAACTGGTAAAGCTCTGTGCCCGGGAGCTGGAATGGAAGAAATCCACCACCTATACGGTGCTGAAAAAGCTCTGCGAGCAGGGTCTTTTTCAGAATCAGGGAGGCACCGTCACCGTACTGGCATCCCGCCAGGACTACCAGGCAAGGCAGAGCAAGCAGTTCGTGGCAGACACCTTCTCCGGGTCTCTTCCCGCCTTTCTCGCCGCCTTTGCCCAGGGCGGGCACCTGTCTCAAAAAGATATTGCCGATATTCGGGCCATGATCGACCGGTTTGAACAGGAGGGACAGACATGACAAAGGTATTCCTGTATCTTGCCAACCGCAGCATTCGCGCCGGTTTTCTCATTCTGGCGGTCATTGGGCTTCGTTTTCTTTTCCGAAAGCTGCCAAAAGGGCCTCAGCTGCTGCTCTGGGCAGTGGTGGCCCTGCGGCTTGCGGTTCCCTTCTCTCCGGAAAGTCCATGGAGCCTGATTCCAAGCACCGAACCGTTTTCGTCTCAGGCCACAATAAATACACCTCTGCAAGGCTATCCCTCGATTTTACAGGCTGAAAACGAAATTCCTGTACCAGCGACCACGGAAGCGCCCCACGTCGTCACCGGCGCGGCTCCTACCACAGCCACCCAGCCGCAGACGGGCAGTTCCGCTTCCCCGGGTGCAACACTTACAGCCTCCGGCCTCGGTAATCCGGATGTCTTTTTCCTTATCTGCACCGCTGTCTGGCTTCTGGGCATGGCGGCTATGATTGCCTATGGTCTTATCAGCTATTTGCGTCTGCGGAAAAAGCTCTCCGTCAGCCTGCGGCAGGATGGGTGCATATACATCTGCGATGAGATTTCCTCCCCCTTCATCCTTGGGCTGTTCCGCCCGCGCATCTATCTGCCCTCGGGCCTAAGCCAAGCGGCAAAACCCTATGTATTGGCCCATGAGCAGGCCCACCTTCGCCATAGGGATGCCTGGTGGAAGTTTTTGGGGTTCCTGCTGCTCAGTGTTTATTGGTTCCACCCTCTGATCTGGGCTGCCTACGCTCTCTTCTGCCGTGACCTGGAAATGGCCTGTGATGAGCGAGCCGTCAAGGGAATGGATGACCGGCAGCGAAAGGACTACGCCTGTACCCTGCTTCTGTGCGCCGCACCGAAGGGCAGCTTTTCGGTATGCCCGGTAGCATTCAGCCAGAACAGCATCAAGGCACGAATCAAGAACCTCCTTCAAAAGAAAAATGCCAGACTATGGGCAGGGCTTCTCGCACTCATAGCAGCGCTGGTTGTCATTCTGTGCTTCGCCACGAATCCAAAAAACGCGAAAGTTCCCGTTACGTCTGTCAGCAGCACGTTCTCAGAAACCGATGCATTGGATGCCATCATTTTGGATGCAGACAGCAATCAAATCCTTTATTCCCAGAACGCCGGCAATTCGATTGAAACAGGCGACTGGTGTCGGCTTGCGCTGGCCATTGCCGTGGTACAAGCAGTATCAGAGCCTGAAAACACCGTTGTCGATATAAAAAGCGCACCACGAACACAGCCTTATACCGATGGTTCTCCTTTTCGCAAAGAGGTTTTGAGTGGCCTGACCGTTCAGGATCATCTTTACCGGATGCTTCTGGCCAACGAAAAGGACTCCACCTATGCCCTGGCCCGTTCCGTCTTTGGAAACACGGCGTCAGCCGTAAAAAAGATGAATGAAGTAACAATGGATATCTGTGGAACAGATCCCGCATTCGGTGATATCTACGGTGAAATTTCCGGAAGCTTCCTCATTACGGACCTTGCCAAACTGATCGATGCCATGCTTGCAGAGCCCCTGCTGAATAAAATCTGGCACGCAGCCTCTTACACAGTTCCCGCCACGCAGGAGCTTGTCTATTCCACCAATGCCCTTCTGGTCGGCAATCCCACAGGATACCATGGGATTGCCCAGGACGACCGGGTCACCGGCGGCCTCACTTCCGTGTCTGGCGATTATGCCGACATGGCCGTTACCGCCGAATATCAGGGCAAACGCGTACTGTGCATCCTCACCGGAGCTCTTCGCATTACCCATCCCTATGGGGACGACCCCAACAGCTTTAGCGTAGTAGACTACTGGGGGAATTATGAGGAAACGGAAAAGCTTCTGAAAATCGCCTTCGGTTAATTTGAAACCGGCTGCCCGCGGGCAGCCGGTTTTCATTATGCCTTTTCTTCCAAATCCGGCTCCTGCCGCTTTTCCATCCAGGGGCCTGTGCGGTAATAGTACAGGGAAATCACAGCGGCAGCAACCCAGCCCACAGGCCAGGAAACCCAGATGCCCAGGTCTCCCAGAGCCGTCCGGCTGAAAACAGAGGCAAGAATCACCCGCAGGAACAGGTCTACAAAGGTTGCCACCATGAATTTCTTCATGAGTCCCGCACCCCGCAGGATACCGTCGGCAATCAGCTTGGCGGAGATCACCATATAGAAGGGCGAGACAATACGCAGGAAAATCAGTCCGGTTTTTGCCGCTTTGTCCGAATCCGCGTCCAGGAACAGCCGCAGCACATACTTGCCGCCCAGGAAATAAATCAGCACCAGGGGCACTGCAAAGGTCCAGATCATTTTCAGCCCTGCCCGGAAGCCCTGGCGCACCCGGTCTAGCTTTTCGGCGCCGATATTCTGAGCGGTATAATTGGAGACACCGTTGCCGATAGTTGTGAAGCAGGTGATCACCAGACTGTTCAGCTTGATGGCCGCAGAATAGCCGGCCATGACTGCGGGGCCAAAGCCATTGATCAGGCCCTGGATGATGATATTGCCCACGGAGATGAAGCTCTGCTGCAAAATACTGGGAATGGCCACGATGGCAATTTTTTTCAGCAGGGGCACGGAGAAAAGCTTGGGCTTTTCCGTAGTCTCAATGGTGCGGAACCGGCTGAATACCACGATCACCGCCAGCACACAGCTGACGCCCTGGCACAGGAAGGTGGCCCAGGCCACACCGGCTACGCCCATTTTGAAAGCGGTGACGAAGAGAATGTCCACCGCGATGTTGGAGAGGGAGGAAGCGGCCAGGAAATAGAAGGGGGTTTTGGAATCGCCCAGGGCGGAGAAAATGCCCGTGGCTACATTATAATAGAACACGAAGGGCAGTCCCCAGATGTAGATATCCAGATACAGCTTGGAGTCTGCCAGAATGTCCTGGGGCGTGTGGATCAGTTCCAGAAGGTCGGTGCAGAACGCGGTGCCGAAGACCATCAGCACCAGACATACCGCGCCGCTGGCAATCAGGGTGGTGTACACGGCGGTTTTCAGCTCCGAAAGCTTCTTCGCGCCGAAGAGCTGGGACACGACCACCGAGCAGCCGATGTTGCAGCCGAAGGCAAAGGCGATGAAAATCAGGGTGATCTCATAGCTGTTGCCCACGGCGGCCAGGGCATTCTCGCCTACGAATTTGCCGGCGACAAAGCTGTCGGCCAGGTTGTACAGCTGCTGGAAGATGATGCTGCCGAAAAGGGGCAGACAGAATTTCCAAAGAACCGTTTCCGGGCGGCCTACGGTCAAGTCCTTATTCATGGCATTTTACCCCCAGCTTCTGCTCCAGAAGGCGAACGATGATGTCCGCGCAGCCCTGGGTGCCCAGGGAGCTTGTGGAGAGCATGGCGTCGTAGCTTTCCGGCTTGCCCCACTCGGTCATGGCATAGAAATTGAAGTACCGGCGGCGCATCCGGTTGACCTTCTCCATCCGCTCCCGGGCTTCCTTCTTATTCAGGCCGTTCCGGGCGGCAATCCGGTCAATGCAGTCGCCCTCGTTGCCATACAGGAACACGGAAAGCACATTTCCCTGGCTTGCCAGAATGGAGGAAGCGCATCTTCCGATCATCACGGAGGATTCCCGCTGGGCGATTTCCGTGATGGCCCGTTTTTCCGCGTTGTAGGCATGGTCGCCGGCGAAATAGAACAGCCCGGACATATCCGCCGTATCGGCAAAGGGGTTGCCGCTGATGGGCAGCAACATGTCCTTCATGGTCTCCTCATGGGTGGCCAGGAACTGGGTATCCATGCCGCTTTTCTTGGCGGCCTCCTGAATGAGCAGCTTATCATAGCAGGTAACGCCCAGCTTTCTGGCAACCAGCTCGCCGATTTCCCGGCCGCCGCTGCCGTATTGACGGCCGATGCAGATGGTATATTTCTTTTCCATTTTCTTTGTCCTCCTTGGGTTTGGGTCATTGACACCTAAAAACGGCTATAGTATAATTCCCAAAGAGCGATATGTAAAATAGATATTTGATATACTGGACATCAATTCAATTTATGGAGGACGACATATGGCAGTTTCCATGGAGCATTATCGGGTGTTCTACCAGGTGGCTCGGTGCGGCAATATCACCCAGGCGGCGGCAGTCCTTTACAGCAGCCAGCCCAACGTGACCCATGCGGTGAAGCTGCTGGAGGGAGAACTGGGCTGCCAGCTGTTTCTGCGAACCAACAAGGGCGTTCAGCTGACCCCGGAGGGCGAGCTGCTCTATTCCCATGTGGCGCCTGCCATGGAGCACCTGCGCCGGGCAGAGGAGGAGCTGAAGCTGACCACCCGACTGCGAATGGGAAGCATTTCCATCGGAGCCAGCGAGGTGGCGCTGCACTGCTTCCTGCTGCCGATTCTCCGCCGGTTCCGCTCTGCCTATCCGGGCATTCAGATTCGGGTGAACAACTATTCCACCCCCCAGGCAGTCCGGGCTCTGGAGGAGGAAATGGTAGATCTGGCGGTGGTCACCACTCCGGTGGAGCCCAGAAAAAACCTAAGCCAGTTCCCGCTGCGAAAGGTGCAGGAGGTGGCGGTATGCAGTCCGGGGCTGGGTCTGTTTCCCGCCCGACCCATTACGCCCAAGGAACTGTCGGAATATCCTCTGATCAGCCTGAGCCGGGACACCATGACCTACGGCCTCTATGAGGAATGGTTCCGGGTGGATGGTTTGCCCTTTCACCCGGACATTGAGGCGGCTACGGCGGATCAGATTCTGCCTCTGGTGAAAAACGATCTGGGCATCGGCTTTGTGCCGGAGGATTTTGTGGCACGGGAGACAGGCTCGGTGCGGCAGCTGGAGCTGACCCGGGCGCTGCCTGCCAGAACCATCTGCCTGCTGGAGCTGCAAACCCGGCCCCTTAGCCCGGCGGCTCGGAAATTCCGGGAGCTGGTGACGACAGAGCGCGAATGAAGCTCAAAGGAGTCATCCGGTATTTTTTCTTGAACAGCTTGTGGAAATAGGACAGATTGTGAAAGCCAACGGCGGTGGACACTTCCAGAATGGAAGTGTTCCCTCCCTCAAATCGTGCCACCGCTTTTTCCAGGCGCAGGGTATTGATATATTCCGTACAGGTCATGTTCATATGCTTTTTGAAAAAGCGCATGAAGTGGTAGGGACTGAAATAGCACAGCTGCGCCAGCTGAGCCACGGTGACGGGTTCGGCGTAGTGCAGCTCCAGATAATCCAGCACGCCTTTCAGCTTATCCGAGGAGGTGTTTCCCGGGGCAGGCTCTCCGGAATCCTGAAGCAGAAGAAACAGGGCATTCAGCAGGGCAGCCTTTACCGCCAGCTCATAGCCGAATTTCTGAGCCGCGTAGCAGTCGGCGGTCTGACGGAAGCAGTCCAGAAGGGCACAGTAGCTCGGGTGTGTCGGAGGGATTCGGCAGGGCACGGACAGTTCCTGATTGGCAAGGGGCGCCAGATACCGGGTGGCGCAAAGATCGGTGGCGTTGCCGCCCAGAAAACTCAGGTGGAAAACATAGGTTTCCGAGGTGAAGCGTTCGCTTTTCAGGGTGACTCCGTGAAGCAGCTGAGGCGCTACGAAAATCAGGTCGCCTTCGTTTGCCTCGTAGTCCGTCAGGTCGATTTGGTAGACGCAGCGGCCTCCGGTAATCAGGGTCAGCTCTGCCTCTTCGTGCCAGTGGAGGGTGACGCAGGGGTGAGCCGGGTCAAGGACGGCGCGGTACCGCTGCACCGGGAAGAAGCGTTCGCCGTGCCTGGTGTTTTCCTTTTGAGCGGGGGAAAGGGACTTTGCCATGGACAGCACCTCCAATAGAGCAGGATTGTGTTATAAAATGCAAAAAGAATGCAAGAATTTAGAAGATAATCGCAGTATAATACATTTATCAAAAGAACGCAACAGAAAGGGGCATTCTCCATGGAAAAAAAGTGGTGGCATGATAAGGTTGCCTATCAGATTTATCCCAAGAGCTTTCTCGACACCAACGGTGACGGCATCGGCGATCTGGCAGGAATTCTGTCCAAGCTGGATTATCTGAAGGGCCTGGGCATTGACATTCTCTGGCTGTCTCCCATTTACCCCTCGCCCTTTGCCGATCAGGGCTATGACATCTCCGACTATTACGGCATTGCCCGGCAGTTCGGCACCATGGAGCAGTTCGACGAGCTGCTGGCTCAGGCGAAAAAGCGGGATATGCACATCATCATGGATCTGGTCATCAACCACTGCTCCAATGAGCACGAATGGTTCCAAAAGGCCTTGGCCGACCCGGAGGGGGAGTATGCGGACTATTTCTACTTCCGCCGGGGCAAAAACGGCAATCCTCCCAGCAATCTGCGCTCCTATTTCGGCGGAAGCTGCTGGGAGCCGGTGCCCGGCACGGATAAGTACTATTTCCATATGTTTGCCAAGGAGCAGCCGGATCTGAACTGGGAAAATCCGGTGGTGCGGCAAAAACTCTACGACATGGTGAACTGGTGGCTGGACAAGGGCCTTGCGGGCTTTCGGATCGATGCCATCATCAATATCAAAAAGGATCTGTCCTTCCCGGACTATCCGGCGGACGGCCCGGACGGCCTGGCTATGTGCACCAAAATGGTGGACAGCGTGGAGGGCGTGGGAGATTTCCTGGCAGATCTGAAAACCCATACCTTTGCCAAGCACGATGCCTTCACCGTGGCGGAGGTGTTCAACATGAAGCCGGAGGAGCTGAAGTGCTTTATTGGTGACGATGGATATTTTTCCACCATGTTCGATTTCAGCGCCCATATTCTCAGCACCAGAGCCCACGGCTGGTACGATGCTCCGGATATCGATTTTGCCCAGTGGCGGGACGTGATTTTCCGGTCTCAGCTGGAAACCCAGGGAATCGGCTTCAAGGCGAACATCATCGAAAACCATGATGAGCCGCGGGGAGTCTCCCGGTTCCTGCCGAACTATGCCCGCAATCCCATGGGCAAGAAAATGCTGGGTACGGTGAGCTTGCTCCTGCGGGGCATTCCCTTTATTTACCAGGGTCAGGAAATCGGCATGACCAATGCCCACTGGGGCAGCATCGGTGAATTCAACGATATCAACACCAAGGATCAGTACCGGGTGGCACTGGACGCGGGACTGACCGAACAGCAGGCCCTGGCCGCCTGCGAGAAAATGAGCCGGGACAACGCCAGAACGCCCATGCAGTGGGATTCTTCCCCAAATGCCGGCTTCACCACCGGCACCCCCTGGCTCAAGGTCAACGACAATTACCCGGAAATCAACGTGGCCGCCCAGGAGAACGACCCGGATTCTGTGCTGAATTACTACCGCCGCCTGACGGCGCTGCGGAAATCTCCGGAATACCGGCAGCTGTTCACCTACGGCAAATTCCGTCCGGCTTTTGAAAATTCCCACCGGATTCTGGCCTATTACCGGGAAAAGGACAATCAGCGAGTGCTGGTGGCGGCGAATTTCGGCCGGGAGAAGCAGCATCTGCATTTGCCCGGAGCCGTGAAGAAGACCCTTCTGACCAATTCCGGCCGGGAAATCACCGGCTCTGCCATGACCCTCGCTCCCAGCGAGGTGGTTGTGCTGGAACTGGCGTAAGTCGGAAACCAATGGCAAAACGCAAAAGGCTCCCTTTGTACAAAGGGAGCCTTTTCGGGTTTATCGGATATTCCCCTTTTTGAACTGGGCCATCATCTCGTTGGTCAGGCTGTAGTCATCGGGTTGAAGCACGATTTCCTCCCGGCGTACCCAGGCGGCGTATTTCAGCTCGCCCGGATCCATGGTGATTTCCTCGCTGCCGTCCAGGTCGCAGTAGAAGCCCAGCAGCAGATCGTTGGCAATGCCCCAGGGCTGGGATTTGTAATAGGTGATGTTCTTCACCCGGATACCGGCTTCCTCCATAACCTCCCGCGCCACGGTCTCCTCGGCGGTTTCGCCGATTTCCGTGAACCCGGCGATCAGGGCGTTATGGGCAAAGCCCTTCCGGTACTTGGTCAGAAGCAGCTTTTCCCCATTCCGCACGCCTACAATGACCGCGGGCATAATCCGAGGATACACGGTGTTGCCGCAGGCGCAGACCATGGCTCGTTCCCGGGTTGAATGGGTCATGGGTTTGCCGCACCGGCCGCAGAACCGGTTGTCCCGGTACCAGTCGGACAGGTGCTTTCCGGTGAGAATGGCGAACATCATTTCCCGGGGAAAGCGATCACTGCCCCGCAGAGTCCGAACGTCCGCAAATTCCCCCTGGGGCAGGGGAACATCACCCGCCGCCCGGAAAAAACGGCTGCTGTCCAGGGCGAACAGATAGGTAAAAGGGCTGTCTGCCGGAAAGTCCTTTACCCGGGGCAGGCCTCTTTCCGTCAGCAGCACTTTGCCGCCGTCGAAAAAAAGCACATAGTCCTCTGCCTCCGGCAGGGCGGCAGGGTCATATTGATTGCCCAGCCTGTGGGGCGCGATATCCTGAATCATGACAATTCTCCTTATGGTAAAGCGATTTCCGTCAGCATACCACATTTTTCCCCGGATTGCAATTCCTGAAAAATCGGCGTCTACCCGACAAAAAAGAACCTATCCAAAGGGACGGGCGTATGATAGAATAGGCGAAAATCCTAAGGAGGCGGGACAATGGCATCGGACAAGGAATATGTGCGCTATGTGCTGGAGCAGCTGTCCGGGTTGGAGGAAATTTCCACCCGGGCAATGATGGGGGAGTACATCCTCTATTATCGGGGAAAGGTGGCGGGCGGCATTTACGACAACCGGCTGCTCATCAAGCCCGTGGCGGCGGCAGTGGCTCAATTTGAGAATCCGATCTACGAAATTCCCTATCCCGGCGCCAGAGAAATGCTGCTGGTTGACCGGCTGGACGACCGGGAATTTCTGACGGAGCTGTTCCGGGCTATGTATGAGCATCTGCCCGCGCCGAAGAAAAAAGCGTCAGGAGGAAACCGAAAAGGATGATGGTATTATTTTGGATTGGAATTCTGCTGTTTGCCTGGCGGCTTATGGTCTTCGCGTTCCATGCCGCCTGGAGCATCACGAAATGCGTCCTGTTTACGGTGGGAGTCCCGCTGATTCTGATTGCCCTGTTTTTTGCGGGGATGGTCTATCTGGCGGTGCCGCTGCTGGCCATCGGACTGCTGGTGTCCTTCCTGAGGCTCAGAATTTCCTGAGGCAACACCGCACAATTGCACGATGCTGCCATACAGAAAGGGGTATCCTGTTTGGGGTACCCCTTTTTGCATAAGTTACCCGTTTCATACTGAACTCCAATTAAAATCTTAAAAAAGATTTTAATTGCCTGAAGGGCATGGAGTTCATATGAGACTTGTTTTGTGATTTCTTTCCTTATAAATCACAAAACAGGCAGCGCCGTCAGGCGATGCCTTCCTGATTAAAATTAAGATTTTAATCAGGAAATAGTATCAGAAAGCAGGAATCAACAACCGGATCAGGTAATAGAATAATAGGGCGGCTCCGACGGCAGAGGACTTTTTCGGGAGAAAAGGGGAGAAGCCCAGGGAAATGCCCACATTTTTCTTACAGATTCGGAACTTTAGCTTGCAATTCAAAGGTTTGGATGGTACAATGAAATAAATCAACGGCGGAAGCCCGGAACCGAAAGGGGGATGGACTGTTTGAAACCCAAGGACAGACGTCTGCGCCAGCGTCAGCGCAGAAAAAAGCTGTGGCAGACAACGGCAGGCTTGCTGGCTGCCCTGGGCAGCCTTCACCGGCGGGGCAACCGGCACTTTGCGGGTCGGTGGAGCGACGGACGGTTCACGGCGGCAGCTCTGGCGGTGATCGTGCTGGTGTCGGCGGTGATGCTGTGGCTTCCCAATCAGCTGGGCGTAGCCAACGACGGCACGGTGACGAGAACCATGCAGAACGCAGGGCTCAGCTATCTGGAGGCGGATCGGGAAAACGCCAACGACTACTTCACGGCAGTTTATGCCCTCCGTCATGCCGACCCTACTGATCGCTCCATCCAGCTGAGTCTGCTTGGCGCGGCGAAGGCGGTGGATGACCTTTTCACTGGCGACCAGCTGTTTGATGTCCGGTTTCTGGCAGGGCTGTACCTGCTGCTGGCCATCCCGGGCTGGGGACTGCTGATTTACGCGGTGGTAGGCAGAGCCGACGCCTTTGTGGAAAAATGTGTGCTGGCAGGACTGTGCGTGCTGATTCTGGGAGACGTTTCCTATGTGACCTGCTTTAACTCCCTGTACCCGGAGGCCATTTATCTCATTGGGCTGTGCTACTTTTTTGGCGGTGCCATGAGTTTGCAGCGAAAGGGCAAAAAGAGCCTGGGCTCCTGGCTGGCAATCCTGGCAGGCGCGGCGGTGTTGTGCCTGACCCGGCGGCACTGCTGGATCTTCGGCTTTGGGGCGGCGCTGTTCTGCGTGACCCAGCTCCGGCTCAGCGAAAGCACCCTGGAGCGGACGGCCATTGCCTTGGCCGCCGGGGCGGCACTGCTGGTGGGACTGTGGAGCTTCGCCTTTGCGGAAACCGACTTTGACGACACCAGCCGGATTCACGCCATGACTCGGGGGGTGCTTCTCCAGTCGGCCAACCCGGAAAAGACCCTTTCGGAATTCGGCATTGACGGCTCCTACGCCATGCTGACGGATATCTCTCTCTACGATCAGTACCCGGCCGCGGAGGAAGCGGAATACTATATGCGAAGCGGCTTTCTGAATCGGTACAGCACCCTGGACATCGGATTGTACTATCTGCGCCACCCGGGAGCCATGCTCTCCATGCTGGATCTGGGCATTCGCTCGGCCATGAATACCACCCGGGACTACTGCGGAAACTACCTCCGCTCCGCCGGAATGCCGGCCAGAGCCAGAAGCGTTTTCATGGGTGCCTATAGCGCGTTCAAAACCCGGTCCATGCCCCATACGGCGGCTTATCCGGTGCTTTTGATGATCGTCTGCGCCGTGCTTTCCCGGCAGGGCTGGTGGCGGAAGAAGGAGCCGGATCGGTTTTACTATGTGTATTTCTGCACCACAATGATTGCGTTCCTGACCATTGCGGCCCACTTGACGGAAATCATTCTCTGGGGCGGAGACGCCCAGCTGACGCAGTACAATCTGATTTCGGGCTTCAGCATCGACATTCTTATGCTCTTTACCCTGTCGGAGCTGCTGCACCGGCTGAATATTCTGGAGGAAGCGCAGGTGAATCAATCATGAGCAAATCCATGGTTCCCATCCGGCAGATGAACGGAAATCTGTCCGAACGGCGGAAAAGCAGCCTGATACAGGATCTGGGGCTTCTGCTCTTCCTGAGCGCCGTGGGCGGGGCGGCGGTGACCATCGCCATGGCGGGGGATCGGCAGGCGGCATATCTTGTCATGTTCGCCCTGACCGGGGCGGGAGCACTGCTGGCGGCCTACCGGTTCCGGTATCTGGCTGCGGGCCTGACGGGCTTGCAGGTGCTGACCTTTGCGGCCTACACCCTGTTTCGCTCCCTGACCCAGGGAATTTCCGTGGTGTGGCTGGACTATGTGTGGCTTTTCCTGCCTCTGGCGGCCAACGCCGGAATGCAGCTGTTCACCGGCAGCATTTACCGCATTGAGCGGGCCAATGAGCTGCTGGGTGAGCAGATGGAGTCGGTGGTGCTGCTGGATTCCCTGACGGGGCTGTACAATATGCGGGCTCTGTATATCGATCTGGAGCGGCAGATGCGCTTTGCCACCCGGAACCAGATGCCCATCAGCCTGATGGTCATTCGCCTGCGCCATGCCGAGGAGCTTCACGCCATTTTGAACCGCCGCCGGTTCGAGCGGCTGATCCAGACACTGGGGGAGATTCTCTCCGGCTGCGTCCGGCTGGAGGATCGGTGCTACAGCATCGACAACCAGGCGGGAGAATTTGCCATTCTGCTGACCTGCGACAAGTCGGGGGCGGAGCTGGTGCGCCGCCGCATTGAGAACGCCTGCGCCCAGAAGGACGCGTTCGCCGGGATTATGGATAAGGCGATCCGGGTGGATCTGCGGATTGCCTGCGTGCAGTACGAAGAGGGGATCCCAAATGCCATTGAATTTAAGCGGAAAGTGGACAGCGAGCTTCAGTACGACGTGTAAGCTCCTGATCATCCTGGCCTTGATTTTTAGCCTGAGCCTTCCGGCGGGGGCGGCTTCCGAGGAAAGCGCACTCTCCGGCGGCGACATCCTGCTGCTTCACAGTCAGACCCTGGATGACGGGGATTTGGCCAATCTGCGGCAGATTGCCGATGGAGCCACTGCCCTGGGCAGAAGCCTGGATTTGGCGGAGCCGGGGGAGGCCATCGCCCATCTGACGGACTACAAGCTGGTGATCTGTTACGACCTGAAGGCAGACCCAATCCTGGCAAGACGGCTGCTGGACAGCAGGACGAATCTGCTGGTTCTGGGAGGCAAGTTGATTTCTGACCTTGGTCAGACCCAGGTGATTTCCGGTGCCGGAGACAACGGTGTGCTCCAATTTGATTTTTCCGGCGCAGACAGTTACGGCACCATTGTCACCCTGCCGGGCACTCTGTACCGCCTGGAAGGAGACTATCGGAGCGGCAGCCTGGAAACCCTGGCGGATACTGTGTCCTTCTGTGCCGGAAGCGATTCCCTGCGCTATATCCCCCTGACGGATATGTCCGCCGACCTGACCCGGGCAGCGCTGATGTGGGAGCTTTCCGGATATCTGTGGGAATACAGCGGCCTGCCGCCCCAGCGGGGACAGTATTGGGTGCTGGAGGACGTGTATGCTTACATGCCTGCCCAAGAGCTGCTGGCGCGGGTGGAGCGGCTGGCGGAAGCGAAAATTCCCTTCGTCATCAGCGTTTACCCTACCTTCCAGAACGGGGACTATCCCGCCATGGGTCAGTTCTGTCAGGTGCTCCGCTATGCCCAGGCGGCAGGCGGCGCGGTGATTCTCCGGATGCCGGAGCTGCGCACCCAGGTTTCCGATTGGGCCGTTTTCAGTGCCCGGATGACCGACGCGGTGACCGCCCTGACGGATCACGGGGTGTATCCCCTGGGTTACGACGTGCCCTACAGCTGGCTGTGGGACGAAGATGCCCTGATCTGGATGCGCCGGAGCCGGACGGTTTTTCTCCATGAGGACGAAGAACCGGTGAACTTCACCCGGCAGATCCGGCGGAACATTGCCTACGATAACTACAACAATCTGATCTTTCCGGTGCTGGATCTGGCGAAGGACGGTCAGAACACCGTGCTTCAGTTCCCGGCGGCTCAGCGGATTTCCGCCTCGGTCTCAGCGCGGGAGCTGGAAGCGAACCTCGACCGGGTAAAAAGCAACCGGAATTCCTACTATAGCCTTTGGGACAGCGTCCAGTCCTTGTGGGCGGACAATCTGCATTTAAGCTATCATGGAGGTTCCGTGACCCTGAACGACGAGCTGCAAAGCCTGGTCTACACCCCGGAACCCTATGAGGAAAATCACGATTACCAACGAAACATACTCAAACGGTTTACCGTCAGCCTTCAGAATGAGAGCCATTTCCTCATCGGCCTGGTGGCGGTGGTGACGGTGCTGTTCCTGGGAATGATTTTCTATGCCCGGGCGCAGACACGAAAATACTTTTTCTATCCCCGGGAGAAAGAGAAGCACTCTGAGGAGAAAGGGAGGAAATGACGGATGTCCTGGATCGACGGCCTGTCCCTGTATGCCATCTGCGCCATCTGGTCGCTGATGATTCTCAACGTGATCCTGTCCATCGGCGGATTCCTTCACTACATGCGCCTGGAGAAAACCGGCGGACGGGTCCCTCTGAAGGAATATCCCATGGTGAGCATTCTGGTGCCCGCCCACAATGAGAGCATTGTGATTTCCCGGACGGTTCGGGCGCTGCTGGGCTTTGACTACCCCAAGGAGAAATACGAGATCATCGTCATCAACGACAACTCCACCGACGACACCGAGGAAAAGCTCCAGGCCATCCAGCGGGAGTTTCCCGACCGGCGGCTGATGGTCGTATCCACGGACAACGTGGTGGGCGGTACGGGAAAATCCAACGCCCTGAATATCGGCTTTTCCCTGAGTAAGGGCAGCGTCATCGCCATCTATGACGCGGACAATACCCCGGAGCCTCAGGCGCTGACCATTCTGGTGGAAAACCTGATGGCTGACCCGAAGCGGGGGGCGGTCATCGGCAAATTCCGTACCCGGAACCGGAACGCCACCATCCTGACCCGGTTTGTGAACATCGAGACCCTGGCCTACCAGTGCATGAACCAGGCGGGGCGGTACTTCTATTTTAAGCTCTGCACCATTCCCGGCACCAACTACGTCATCCGCCGGAGCATCATCGAGGAAATCGGCGGCTGGGATCCCAAGGCGCTGTCCGAGGACACGGAGATCAGCTTCCGGCTCTACCGGATGGGCTACTACATCCAGCATATGCCCCTGGCCGTGACCTGGGAGCAGGAGCCCCATCTGCTGCCCGTCTGGTTCCGGCAGCGCACCCGGTGGGCCAAGGGAAATCTCTATGTGCTGGTCAAGAATTTCAAGTATGCCTTTGACCCCCACGCGGGGAAAATGCGGCTGGATGTGATTTACTATCTGATCGTCTACATCCTGATGCTGTCGGCTCTGGTGATTTCCGATGCGGTGTTTTTCACGGGCATTCTGGGCTTTACCCATGTAACTCTGGGAGGCTTCTCCACACTGCTGTGGGTGATGGCCATTCTGGTGTTCGTGGTGAACATCATGCTGACCCTGGTCACGGAGAAAAATGAGTTCACCCTGGAATCTGCCGCTCTGGCTCTGCTGATGCTCTTCACCTACTCGAAATTATGGGTATTTGTGGTGGTGAAGGCTCTGTGGATGTCCGTGTCCGACGCGGTGGTGGGCAAGCAGGTGGTCTGGGACAAAACCGTCCGTTACGAGGAAAAGGCCTCGGACGAAGTGGATGACGCGGTGCTGGAGGAAATGATCCGCACCGGACTGCATAAGAAGTGAAAGGAGATGGGGATATGAACCGGTTTCAAAAAGTGCTTTCTCTGAGCCTGACGGCGGTACTGCTGGTGTGCCTGCTGCCCCTGGGAGCCATGGCGGATACCCAGCAGACGACCACGACGGAGGTTCAGGACATTCAGGAGGGTACCAGTCAGGAACTTCTGGACGCGGTGATGGACACGAACCCGGAGGATGCGGGAGTGCCGATTCTTCAGGAGCCGGAGCATCCGCAGACGCCCTACACCAAGGAATTTACTTACACCGAGGATGTGCTTCTCAGCGGCATCTTCGATACCAACCAGTTCTATTTCCGGGTGCGGCCCTACTGGGGCGCCCAGTATGCTTATGCCCGGATTCAGTTCACCCTGAGCCAGCTGATTGGCGACGGCCCTGCCAGCCTGACCTTCTCGGTGAACAACAAACCTGTGTATTCCTGCAAGGTGGCCTATACCGACAGCCAGCAGCAGATTCTCTATGTACCCATTCCGGTAAACTTGCTGAACATCGGCTACAACAGCTTCGGCGTTACGGGCTATGTGCGCATTTATGACGACGAGGGCTGCATCGACGATCTGACGGGAGCCAACTGGGTGCGCATCGAGGAAAGCTCCTTCGTCACCGTGGGCTACGATGTGGTGGATTCCCGGAACGAGATTCAGTGGTATCCCTACCCCTTCCTGTCCACCACCGATGAAACCGGAAGCCGGACTGCCGTGGCGGTGTCCGATGCCATGAGCGAAAGCGAGCTGGCGGCGGCACTGCTTCTGCGGGCAGACCTGTCCGCGGAAACCGACGGGGAGGACGAAATCACCCTGACCACCCTGTCCCAGGCGGAAAAATACGGCAAAAAGGTCATTGTGTCCCTGGTGGAGAATCTGCCGGAGACCCTGAAGAGCCACCTGCAAAACGGCGGTAAGAACCTGACCGACCGGGCAGCCATTGTCTGCTTCGGTCAGGGGGAGGATCGAGCCCTGCTGCTGGCCTCCACCGACGGAGACTGCCTGATGGAGGCAGCCCGGCTGTTGGTGGACGAGAGCCGGGTGCTCCAGGAGAAGAAGACAGTGACTTATGTCCGGCGGGATGAAAGCCGGCTGATGCTGGATGCCCTGAACTACGGAAATGACAGCCAGATCTACACCCTGCAAAGTCTGGCCGGGGGCGGCCTGAGCTATGTAGGCCCCTTCCACCAGGAAAAGACCATTTTCCTGCCCTTCTCCGGAGGCTATGTGCTCTCCGGTACCGGCAAGATCGACCTGAGCTTCCGCTACAGCGAGAACCTGGATTTCACCCGCTCCCTGGTGACGGTTTACTGGGGCAGCATCCCGGTGGCCAGCAAGAAGCTGAGCCGGGAAAATGCCGGCGGGGACAGCCTGAGCTTCTCCCTGCCCGCAGATGTGGTGGGCGCCACCGCCGGGAGCATTCAGGTCACCTTCGATTTGGAACTGCCGGATCTGTTCTGTACTCCCCGGATGGACGAAATGCCCTGGGCCTATGTGGCGGAGACCTCCACCTTCTATCTGCCTGTGGGCAAAACCGGACGGCTGTCCTTTGATAACCAGCCTGCCCCCTTTGAGCTGAGCAACCGGTTCAACGCCCTGACGGTGGTGGTTCCCGAAACCATGACCCAGGCAGAGCTGAATACCTTGGGTCAGGTCACCGCCCTGTATGGCGTGAACATCAGCGCCTACGGCGACATTCAGGCCGTCCGGGCAGGCAATTTTGACGAAAACACCGACCGGAACCTGATCGTGCTGGGCACTTATCAGGACAATGCCCTGCTCAGAACCCTCAACGACCGGCTGTCCTTCCGGTATACAGAGGATGGTACCGGCTTTGCCAGCAATGAAAGCCAGATTCTGTCCCAGGATTATGCCCGCCGGATTGGAATCATGCAGCTGCTGCCCTCGCCCTATGGGGAGGATCGCTCCATTCTGGCGGTGTGCGCCACAGGCGACGAGGCCATGAGCCGGATTGGCGACTATCTTCAGAAGGACGAGAACACCTGGAAGCTGAAGGAGGACGCGGTGATTTTTGACCCCAACGGGGAGATTCACACCTACCGCTTCCTTCAGGAGACGGCGGTGCAGACTCCGGATCTGAAGGAATTTGTGAAGAACAACAAGGACACCGTGCTCTTTGCCGTGGCGGCGGTTTCCGCTATGGCGCTGTTCCTGCTGGCGGTGATCCTGGTGCTGGTGCGCATGTATCTGACACGCCGAAAGGATCAAGGATGAGAAAGAAAAAAGTCATGCTGGTCTTCGGTACCCGGCCGGAGGCAATCAAAATGTGCCCGCTGGTGCGGGAGCTGAAGGGAAAAGCCGACTTTGAACCCCTGGTCTGCGTCACCGGCCAGCATCGGGAGATGCTGGAGCAGGTGCTGGAATGCTTTCAGGTGAAGCCGGACTATGACCTTGCCATCATGGAGCCGGGGCAGACCCTCTTTGACATTACCCGGAAGATTCTTGATGGGATGAAGCCCATTCTGGAACGGGAGCGGCCTCAGGCAGTGCTGGTTCACGGCGATACCTCCACGGCTTTTGCTGCGGGACTGGCCGCCTTCTATCTGGGAGTGCCGGTGGGCCATGTGGAGGCGGGGCTACGCACCTACGACATCACCGCCCCCTTCCCGGAGGAATTCAACCGACAGGCAGTGGACAGCCTGTCCACCTGGTTCTTCGCCCCAACGGAAGGGGCGAAGGAAGCCCTCCTCCGGGAGAGCAAAAATCCGGAGAAAATCTACGTCACCGGCAACACCGCCATTGACGCATTGCGGCAGACCGTCCGACAGGATTATACCCACCCGGAGCTGACCTTGGCCAAAGAAAACGGCTCCCGGTTCGTGCTGCTCACCGCCCACCGGCGAGAAAACCTGGGGGAGCCAATGCTGCATATTTTCCGGGGCATACGGGCGGTGCTGGAGGAGCACCCGGAGGTGCGGGTGCTCTACCCCATTCACAAAAACCCTCTGGTTCGCCAGGCGGCGGAGCAGGTCTTCACCGGGGAAGACCGCCTGCGGCTTATTGAGCCGCTGGATGTGCTGGATTTTCACAATTTTATGGCGAAGGCTGATCTGATTCTCACGGACAGCGGCGGCATTCAGGAGGAGGCCCCCTCACTGGGCAAGCCCGTCCTGGTGCTGAGAAACACCACCGAGCGGCCGGAGGGTCTGACGGCAGGCACCTTGAAGCTGGTGGGCACAAGCCAGGAAAATGTGTACCGGCAGTTCAAGGAGCTGCTGGAAAATGAGGCGGAATACCTACGCATGAGCACTGCCTCCAACCCCTACGGCGACGGCACCGCCAGCCGCCGGATTGTCGATGCCTTGACCCGGGAGCTGGGCTGATATGGAAGAGAAACAGACCCTTCGGCAGCAGGATTTGGCTGCCTTTGCCCTGGGAGCCGTGGCGCTGCTGGGCTGCCTGATGATTTTGTTCCTGCCGCCCCGGCCGACTATGGGCGACACGGGGTTCTATAGCCGGGTTTTGCCCCAGTTGGGGCTGACCCAGGGAAGCACCCAGGGTTTTTTTGCCGGAACTGGCATTCCCTGGGGCGGCTTGCTGCAATGGACTGCCGATTCCAGCCTGGTGTATCCCGCCGCCCTGGCACAAGTGCTGGCCTTCGGCGGGGAGATTTCCCTGACTTTACTTGCCGGGGTGCAGGCGGTGCTCTATGCCATCGCTCTGTTCTTCCTGTGCAAAGCTCTGTGCGCCCTGTTTGGAAGCTGGGGAGTGCTGGCAGCGAGCCTGTGGGCGTTTGCGGGAATCTGCGGAAACTATGTGCTCTATTTTGCCTCCCTCTATTCTTGGGGATGGTTGCTTGTGACGGTGACGGCTTTTGCAGCCTTTGCCTGCCGGGGGGCGGCGCTTCTCCGGCAGGGAGTCCGGGGCAAAACCCTCTGGCTGCCCCTGTGGCTGACGGGGCTGCTGCTTCTCACGGCCAGCGAGCTTTGCATTGCCTGGATTGTGCCCGTCCTGGGACTGCTTCTCTGGCAGAGCCTTTCTGCTGAGAAAACCCGCCGGGGAAAGGCCTTGGCGGTGCTGGCGGCGGTGCTGCTGGCTCTGTGCGCCGGACGCTTTGCTCTGGGAAACGGCCAGATTTTCAACCGAACCAACCTGTATCACAGCTTTTTTGAGGGGCTGATGACCGTTTCTTCGGATCCGGAGCAGACCCTCCGGGACTTTGAACTGGACGAAAACCTTCTTCAGGATGTGGGAAAATCCGCCTACTTACCGGAAGAGGACTACTATATTTCCCCCAATGGGGAACAGGCGGCGGAGATTTTTGACCATCTCAGCTACGGCCGGATTGCCGCCCACTATCTGCGCCGACCGGAGCGAATTGCCGCCATGGCAGAAAAGCTTCTGAACGCCGGCGGCCATGTGGACGTGGGGTTGTGCGTATCCCAAGAGGGAACCCCGGTGCCCCGGGGGGACTACTGGGACTTGCTTCGAAGTTTGCTGTTTGGAAAATCGGGAAGCTTCCTGGCGGTGTCGGTGCTCTGCGGCCTGGTGGGGCTGGGTGCCTGTCTGAAAAAGAAAAGCAGCTGGGGACTTCCTGGACTGCTGCTGCCTCTGGGCAGCTGGCTTTGGCTGCTGACGGTCATTTTGGGCAGCGGCCTTGCCGAGGGAGAGCGAAACCGAATCGGCTTTCAGCTTCTCTTCGACGGTCAGCTTGTCTACCTTCTGACCCTGCTGGGGCTGGGAATCACCAGCCTCTTCCATACCCTGGTCTATTCCCCTCTGAGTGCCAGAAAGGCTCCGGAGCCGGTTTTTTCGGCGGAGGCCTATGCGCCCTTCCGGGCACCGGCCTGGTTGACGAAGGGCAAAGTCAAAGCGAACGCCATCTGGGAGAATCCTAAGGCTTTCTCCCGATGGATGGCATTTTTGTGCCTGATTCTTATGGTGCTGGTGCTGTATGTGCCCCGGTTCGGCGCCTACAGCAACGGCGACTTCGGCCGGATGATGGACGCCATGGGTCTGGTGCACACCCCGGAGAATTATTTTCATCCGGAGGCGCAGTACCAGAAGGTCATCGAACGATACGACTATCTGGAACCCTACGACTGGACGCGAATTCGGCCTGACCGGGTGGAGCTGACCCAAAGCTGGATTTCCGCCCTTATGCGGGTGCTCTATGATCTGGCGGGGGTGCCTTTCTCCACGGCGGTGCTGGGGATATTCCACCTGGGAACCCTGGCTTTGTGTCTGTACGCCCTGGTTCTGGCGGTGCACCGGCATCTGGGGAAGAAAAGTGCCCTGGTTTTCGGCCTGGGCTATGCGCTCCTGTTCTGCGGCAGCTCCAATATGGGCTGGTTCAACTCCCTCTATGGCGAGGGCATTGCCTACATCGGGCTGATGCTGGTGCTGGCGGCCAGCGCGATGACCATTGAGGGCAGACGGGGGCTGGGCCTGCTGACCCTGGCAGCGGCCAGCGGATATCTTGCCTGCGCCAAGGCTCAGTATGCCTTGTTTGCCCCGGTGCTGCTGTTGTGGTGGGAAATTCTGGCCTTTGCCACGGCAAAGAACCGGGCTGCCCGGATGGGTACGGCGGCAGGGGCTCTGCTGATTACCTTCCTGCTGGGAGCCTCGGCGGTGAGCGTCTACCGGAACAACGAATCCGTTTCCTCCCAGGACACCCTCTACAGCGGCCTTCTGAACGGCATCCTTCTCTACGCCGACGACCCGGAAACCGCACTGGAGGAGCTGGGTCTGGATTCCGGACTGATTGCCGATAAAGGCAAGCACCCCTATCTTCCCAAGGAGGATTACTACTGCCCGCCCAGAACGGAAATGGCAGAGGAAATGATCTACAGCAAGGTCAGCTCCACAGACTATCTGCGCTGGTATCTGACCCACCCCAAGGCCTTCTGGCGGCTGCTCAACGACACCGCCGGGTACTCCGCCGATCCTATGCCCGACCTGAATCTGTACATCGGCGAGTTTAACAACCAGCCCCACAGACAGGTGAACAAATGGAATCTCTGGGCCGAGATTCGCCCCAGCCTGATCCCTCGGTATTTTCTCGGCTATGTGGTTGTCTTCGGCGGCCTGGTCTGCGGGAGCCTGTGGACGCTTTTCTCCAAGAAAAGCGGCGGGAAGAAGCGGCTTTACGGGGCAATGCTCATCGTGATTGCGCTTCTGGGAGCCATCCAGTATCCTCTGCCCATGGTGGGCAACGGCCACTCGGATCCGGTGAAGCAGCTGTATTTCTTCCGGGAAATTACGGATTTTACCTATCTGTTCCTGCTGACCTGGGTTTCCGCCCGGATGACAAGACGCAAATAACTTCATTCAAGAAAGGCACGATATCATGCAGGCACGAAAAACATGGTTTGCGGGACTGTGCGCATTTTTATATCTCTGCGGCAGCGTCTACACCCTGCTCAGCGGCTTGTCCACTCTGGGAGAGGGACGGGAGTATCCCTATCTTTATCCGGCGGGGCTGATTGTGCTGATGTGCGCCGCTTTCTTTGGGGCGGTGCTGGTTTGCACCCTGTGCGCCCGATTCCGATTTGCCGAAAAGCTGTCGGTGCATCCTCTGGCGGCCTCGACCCTGGAATGGAGCCTGGGGGCGGTCATTCTGCTGGTGTCCTTCGGGGTGCGGATGGTGTACATTCGCCATTTTCCCATGGCGCCGGAGTCGGACTACAAAACCTACTATGAGATTGCCCAGCTCATCAACCGGGGCACCCTGCTGGAGGACGGTGCGGGCTACTGCGACTATGTGTCCATGTTTCCCCATGTCTACGGCTACAGCAGCGTCCTGGCGCTGGTGATGGGCATGTTCGGCGACTCGGTCTGGGTGGGACAGGTGTTCAATATCGCCTGTGCGGTTGCGGCCTGCTTTTTCCTCTGGCGCAGCGCGGCCATGCTGGCGGGCAGAGCCTCGGGTCTGGCAGCTCTGGCACTCACGGCCTTCTGGCCTTCTCAGATTCTCTACAACAATTTTCTGGCGGCAGAGTACCTGTTTTCCGCTATGCTCCTGTTCTGCCTGTGGCTGTTTCTGGTGCTGGTGAAGGCGGATATCTCCGACGGGGAATCCCAGGTCGGCCTGCTGCTGGGACATATGTTTCTGGGCATTGCCCTGGCCATGACCTCCGCCATCCGTCCGATGGCCATGCTGCTGCTGATTTCCATTCTGCTGTACCTGGTTCCCAGCCGGGCAAAGCTGCCTCTGCGGCCGGCAAACGATTTGCCGGTATCCGCCCGTGCCATGAGCCGGGGCTGGATTCGGGGGGCGGTGATCTTGGCTGCTTACCTGTTTGCCTCCGCCCTGATGACGAAATCCGTATCCTTCCTGGTAGACCGGCAGCTGGCGGGAGGCAGCGCCTCCTTTGGCTACAATCTGCTGGTGGGACTGAATCAGGAGTCCTTCGGCGGCTGGAACCAGGCGGATGCGGATTATCTGTACGATGCGCTGGCGCAGACCGGCAGTGCCCAGCTGGCTCAGGCTGCCTGTCGGGATCTGGCCATGCAGCGGCTGAAAGCCCCGCTGCCCAGCCTTCTGAATCTGTTCTTCCATAAGTACAGCGTCCTCTGGGCCAACGACGACTATGGCTCCACCTGGAATTTGCTCTTCATGGATCAGCAGGGCACTCTGACCCAGGCGAGGCAGACTTTCCTCTATGCTGCCCGGAATCTGAATAACTACATTTATCTGACGGCGGTGGCCTTCTCCGCACTGGGAGTGTTTCTTACCATCCACCGCCGGGGCACCTGGGCCTATGTGCCCGTAACCCTGTTTCTGGGGACGGTTGCCATGCACCTGCTGGTGGAAAACCAGAACCGATATCATTTCCACGCTCTGTATCTCTTCGCCCTGCTGGCGGCGGTGGGACTGCATTTGCTCTATGAGGAATGCGACGACTATCTGGTTCGGGGTCGGGTGGCCAGAACCCGGGCTTTGGAGGAAAAGCAGGCGGAGACTGCGGCCATGGCACGGATTGAGGAAGCCCAGCAATATTGCGCCCAGCTTCAGCAGCAGAAGATGGAGGGTCAGTTCGACATGGATTCCGCGCTGAAATCCGGTCATGTCCGGGTGTCCGTCTCCGAAGCGGTGGAAAAGGAGCCGGAGAAGCAGGCGAAGACCCTTCCGGACAAAGAGCCGGAAAACGTGGGATAAGGAGAGACTATGGAAAAGCTGCAAAAGATTCTCATCGGAGCCATGGTTTTCTTCTTCCTGCTGGGGGCGGCGGCACTGGTTCTGCTTCTCCGACCGGGGCCTGAGGCTGCGGCGATTGCGACCCAGTCTCAGCAGACCCTGACCCAGTCCCTTTGGCGGTATCCGGACAATCTTCGGCTGGGGGAAGCCCTGGCAAGCCGGACTTTTGCCACACCGGAGGGGCAGACCACCGATCTTTCTCCTTATTTAGGGGAGAAGGGAACCCTTTGCATGTATTGGGGCAGCTGGTGCGGCTACTGCGAAAAGCAGGTGGAGCTGCTTGTGCCCCTTGCCCGGAAGCTGGAAGACCGGGGCGTGAAGGTGCTGCTCATCGACAAAATGGATCCGCAGAAGGAGAACCTGGAAAAGGCAAAAGCCGCTATTTCCGAAAAGGAAATTCCCTTCGACTGGATCATCGATTCGGATTTGTCGGTGTACCGGGAGCTGGGGATGCACATCATTCCCACCACCTACTTTTTGGACAGCACCGGACGGGTACGGCTGTGCCGGGCGGGCACCATCGGCTCCGAAGGGGAACTGGAGGCTCAGCTGGACTACCTGAAAAACGGCGCCGCCGCCGGAACGGAAACCTTCCTCCGGCAGAATCTTCTGAATGACGAGGGCGGCGTACAGATGCACGTCTATGAAAGCGGCGGGGCAGCTCCCAGTGGGCAGGATGTGCTGGCCGAGAGCCAGGGACTTCTGATGGCCTACGCCGCCAAAACCGGAAACCGGGAGCTGTTTCGGCAGGCCTATGACTATGCCAAGACCCATCTGGATCAGGGAGGCCTGCTGGCCTGGTACGCATCCGGCGAGGAAAGGGGGCAGGTCAATGCCCTGCTGGACGATCTGCGGGTGCTGAAAAGCCTGAACGCCATGGGGGACTACACCGAGGACGTCATGTCCAGAGCCATTGCCATTGCCGCGGAAAACCGGGATGAAACCGGAAATCTGGTGGATTTTTGCAGCTTTTCCGATGGAAGCCGGGCAAACCGGCTGACCATGTGCTACTGCGACTGGCAGGCACTGGAAATTATCCGCCCATTGGTTCCGGGCTTCGGCCACAGCCTTGCCAAAGCGGAAGAAGTCCTGGAGGGAGCCTATCTGGGGGACGATTTTCCCTTCTACGCCAACTACTATGACTATGAAACAAAGACCTATGACGACGGCTCCCTGAATATGGCCGAGGCCATGCTGACCCTGCTTCACCAGGTGCAGGCCGGGCATCTGAAGTCGGCCTCCCTGAGCTGGCTCCAAGCCCAGATGGCCGGGGAGGGAATTTATGCCCGGTATGACACCCAGGGCAATGTGGTGCCCGGAGGCGACTATGCGTCCGCCGCCGTCTATGCCATTGTGGGTCTGATTGCCCAGGAGGTGGGGGACGACCTGCTTCTGACCCAGGCGGTGAGCCGGATGGAGTCTTTCCGGTGTTTTGCGGCGGACAGCCCCCTGAACGGTGCCTTTGCCGACAGCCTGGAGGATGTGAACGCCTTTGACCAGTGCCTGGCTCTGGTGCTCTACGCCGGAATGAATTCCCAGGACACAGAAAGGAGAAGCCTATGCTCTACAATTCCTTGCAATTTCTGCTGTTTTTCCCGGCGGCGGTGCTGGTGTACTACCTGACCCCAGCCAAACGGCGATATCTCATGCTGGGGCTGATCAGCTACGGCTTTTACATGTGCTTTAGACCCGTGTACGCCCTGCTGCTTTTCGGGGTGACGCTCGTGACCTACCTGGCGGGACTTGCCATCGGCAAACATCGGCAGAAGGAGAATGCCGGAAAGCATCCGGGCCTTCTCTGGCTGGTGCTGGGATTGGTGCTGTGTCTGGGATGCCTGTTCGCTTTCAAATATTATTCCTTCTTCGTGGGGGATGTGCTCCGGGGCATTCAGGCGGTGTTCCCAGAGTGGGGTGTGACCAGCCCGGCTCTGAAGCTGGCGCTGCCAGTGGGAATTTCCTTCTTTACCTTCCAATCTCTGGGCTATGTCTTTGACGTTTATAGCGGCAAGCTGGAAGCGGAGCGGAATTTCTTCCGGTATGCGGCCTTCGTGTCCTTCTTTCCGCTGTTGTGCGCTGGGCCTATCGAGCGGGCGGGGCGGATGCTCCCTCAGCTGGCAAATCCGGAAAAGCCCAGTGCCCACCGGATGAAGCGGGGGCTGTACCGGATGCTCTGGGGGTATTTCCAGAAGCTGGTGATCTCCGACCGATGCGCCATTGCGGTGAGCCAGGTTTTCGGCAACTATGAAGCCTACGCCGGGTTCCAGCTGGTGACGGCGGCGGTGCTCTTCGCCTTCCAGATTTACGGGGACTTCGCCGGCTACTCCAATCTCGCCATCGGCGCGGCAGAGGTCATGGGCTTCCGGGTGGCGGATAATTTCAACACCCCCTATTTCTCCCGCTCCATCGGGGAATTCTGGCGCAGATGGCACATTTCCCTGTCCACCTGGTTCCGGGATTACCTTTATTTTCCCCTGGGAGGCAGCCGTTGCAGTCAGGCCAAGCACTACCGGAACCTGATGATCGTGTTTCTCGTCAGCGGCCTGTGGCACGGAGCCGGATGGACATTTCTCATCTGGGGCGGGCTGAACGGCCTGTTTCAGGTGGTGGGCGCCCAGTCCCTTCCTGCCCGGAAGCGGCTTCGGCAGCTTCTGCACATCCGGGAGGATTCTTTGGGCTATACGGTTTTTCAGATGCTTGTGACCTTCTGCCTGGTGGACATCACCTGGATTTTCTTCAACGCCGCCGATGTGCGCACGGCCTTCGGCTTCCTGGCTCGGATGGCGAGCACCCTGTCTCTGGGGAATCTCTTCGGCGGGGCGCTGTTCCAGCTGGGGCTTTCTACCGTGGAAATGCACATTCTCTTTGTGGCGCTGCTTGCCCAGTTCGCCGTCAGCCTGTGCAATTACCGGGGAATTGCTCTGCGGGATGTGCTGGGTCGTCAGGGGTTTCTGGTGCAGGATGTGGTGGCTCTGGTGGGAATCTTCACGGTGCTGATTTTCGGTATCTACGGCCCGGCCTACAGTGCGGCCAGTTTCATCTACATGCAGTTCTAGGAGGGAACCTATGAAACGAAAAATCGAAATTTTCCTCCGGATTCTGTTAGCACTGGCTTTGTTTTGCGGCTGCTTTTATGTGGTGGATACCACCCTGGAATTCAAGTATGACGACGGTGTCACCCCAACCCGGGATTTTTACAGCTTTCCGGAGGACAGCATCGACGTGCTGATGCTGGGCAGCTCCCACCTGGGGGTGAACGTGGACACTACCATTTTGTGCAATGACTACGGCATCGGCTCCTACAAGCTCTGGGGCGCCACACAGCCGGTGTGGAATTCCTATTACAATCTGGTGGAGGCACTGAAAACCCAGCATCCCAAGGTGGTGGTACTGGAAGAGCTGTGCCTGAGCCACGATGCGGAGTATTATGAGTATGCCAATGCGGTGAAAAATACCATGGGTCTGCGCTGGTCCCGGAACAAGGTGGAGGCGATTTTTGCCTCCTATGAACGGGGCGACCGGCTCAATGCCTTCTTCCCCCTGTCCCAGTATCACAGCCGGTACGCCGAGCTGACGCAGGCGGATTTCCATGGCTATTTCTGGGACAATCCTCTGTCCGAGCACAACACCCGGGACTGGAATGCGGTGTGCCCTATGCCGGAGCCATCGCAGACCACCGAGCGGCAGCCGGTGGGAGAGAAGCAGATGACCTATCTGAAGAAGATTCTCTACCTGTGCAAGAAGAACAACATTCCCCTTTTGGTTATGAAGGCGCCTTACTCTGCCCCGGAGGCGGAAAAGGCCAGACTGAACACCGTCAACGACTACCTGAAAGAGGAGGGAATTCCGGTGCTGGACTGCCTGACAAACTTCCGGGAGTACGGCTTTGACTACGCCACGGACTTTGGTGATACTGCCGGTCACCTGAACAGCACCGGCTGCGCCAAGCTGACGGCCATTCTGGGGCAGTATCTCAAGGACAATTACGACCTGCCCGACCGCACCGGCGACCCTCTCTTCGCCTATGCCACCCCTCAGGACGCACAGTTCCTTCTGGGTAAGACCTTTACCGGCGACGGCCAGACCGAATTTCTGGACACCGGGAAAAAGCTCTATAGCGGCAGTCAGGATTATACCATTTTCACCCGGTTTGCCACCCAGTGTGACAGCAGCGAGAAGGTGCTCTTCTCCTGCTTCAGCGAAACCGAGCCCTATCGGGGTCTGCTGGTTCGCCTGGCGGAGGATAATCAGCTGGATGTGGTGGTTGGCGGCAACTACTATACCAAACTGGCTCTGCCGGAGAAGGACTGGGTCACCCTGGCCATTACCAAGCAGGGCGATCAGTATACCTTCTATCTGGAAGGAGCCCAGGTTGGCACTGCCCAAAGCTCCTGTGAAAATTATTCCGGGACTCTTCTTCTGGGCTGTGAGCGGATGGCGAACAACACCCTGGGACGGCTCAGCGCCGTGGAAATTGACCGGTTCGAGCTGTACGACAACGCCAAATCCCCGGCAGAGTGCCTTTCCTGGACGGAAGAAAACCGGGTGAACCCCAGCCGGGAGCAGATTCTGGAAAGCTGGAAGGCATCCTATGCCGGAATCGAAGCTTATACCCTGGATGCGCCTTTCCGGGGTGACGGGGAGATTTGCGTGGATACCGGTGTGCAGCTCTATGCCGACCCGGCGGCAGACTGGCATCTGACGGCCGATTTGCTGCTGGATGACCGGGACGGCACGTTCCTCTCCTGCTTCAACGAGGAAGAGGGGGCCTATCGGGGACTTCTGGTGCGAAAGGCCGGGAACATATTGTCTATCCAGGTGGGGGAGGGAGCCGTATTCAGCACTCTGGCCTTTGACGGCGCTCACAATATCCTGGACGTAGAAAAGACCGGCTGCAGCTATACCGTCCGATTCAACGGCGTGCTGCTGGGCACGGCGGACAGTGAAGCCCTGCCCTATTACGGCAGCCTGCTGGTGGGCGCGGAACGGAACTTTGATCTGGAGCTGTTCCGGCAGTCCGCACTGACGGTGTGGAGTCTGACAGTGGAATAAAAGCAATTTCCCCGTGGGGCTTTTGGCTCCACGGGGAAATTGCTGCGGGGGAAATGGATATTTGAAAGAGGGAAGAATCAAGATGATTTATTTTACCAGCGAAGTGGAAAGTACAATGAGTTAGCAATTGCTAACTACATACATATCATAGCGGAATTTGCCTCATTTGTCAAGCCTCTTTCAAATCTTTTCATCGGCACTTGACAACTGGGGAAATATGTATTATCATTGCGGTTAGAGACTGCTAACTCCGAATAGAAGAATGAAAGAAGGAACTGTCAATGGGAAACGTAATCATTCTTGCAATCCTGCTGGTGATGGTTGTGCTGGCCGTGAACAGCGGCAGAAAGCATTTTAAGGGCAGCGGCGGCTGCTGCGGAGGCGGTGGGGAGGAACGCCCCCACAAGAAGCTGGAGAAACCCGCCATCGGTCAGCGGGTGCTGAGCGTGGAAGGAATGCACTGCGAGAGCTGCCAGGCACGGATCGAGAAGGCCATCGACCGTCTGGAAGGGGTGGTCTGCAAGACCAACCTGCACAAGAAGACGGCCACGGTGACATTCAGCCAGCCGGTTTCCGACGATACCCTGAAGGAGATCGTGGAGAAACTGGGCTACCGGGTTACGGAGATTCACTGATCGAAAACGTCTGCCCCCGGAGGGATTTTCCCTCCGGGGGCTTTGTGCGGCTGGTTGATGCTGTTGCTGGTGTGGCAATGGCATGGTGGTTCAACAGCCTGAAGTGCAGAGGGACTCTCATTCTTTTTTCGTCAAAGAACCCTCATTTTGTCGGAGCGTTATCGAAAAAACCATCCACTGCAACCTGAAATATTCCGACCCGCTTCCGGCGATGCGGCCGGGGGATACTTAAGGGGGCGGCTTTTCGGCAACGCCCTTTCGTAACCGATGATGAAATCGTCTGCGGCTATCAGCGGATCTTTCGCCCTGACTGTGCAGTTTGAAAAGCTTGAAATACATACAGTATTCCGGCGCTTTTCAAACTTTCATTCGTGACAAAATCTCTCGCTGTTAGCTCTTGTCGATTTCATCATCGGTTACTTAAGCCCGCTTACTTCTCAATGTTCTTGCCGGGACAAGAAAATTGCCTCCGGAGGAACCAGAGCCGAAAGATTCTGTGAGTCTTGGAACATAAGGACGCAATTCACGGGACGATGAGGGCATCGTCCCCTACAATCTCTTATCGAGCATTGTTCAGGAAAGCAACCTCATCCGGCTCTTCGAACTACCTATATGTTATTGTGCAATTGCCACCGGCAATTGGTTGATTTGAATTCGCTGCGCGGAGCACCACCCTCTCAGGGGAAGGCCAAGGAAACGGATTGCCATACCGGGGCGTTTTCCTTTGAATGTCATCCTCTTTCTCAAAAAACGCATACGGGCAATGCTATTCGGCATTGCCCGTACACGATTAGGGGAAACCCATTAGGAGGTATTGGAATTAGGAGGTATTTCGGTTTTGATACTATTTCCTGATTAAAATCTTAATTTTAATCAGGAAGGCATCGCCTGA
>OIZP01000125.1_pt1 | contig 51686 bp, 41 predicted proteins | sample 1588531 | NCBI WGS metagenome assembly OIZP01 (sample SAMN03283283) | human gut metagenome | biome: human-associated habitat; material: feces | host: Homo sapiens | place: Peru | collected 2012
ATTTGCCGAAAATATTTGTTCCCCAGACGCCTTGTGGACCTTCGCTCTCTTTTTTTATATATGCAACAAGGTCTTCTGCCTGTTTCTCACTTCCCACAATCGGTGCGATCTCCGTTTCTATATTTGCACGAATCATATGGATCGATGGTGCCTCGGAACGGATCTTTACTCCATACCTGCTTCCCTGCTTGATGATTACCGGCTCATCCAGGTGAATTTCTTCTTTCTTCGGGCTGACTACTCCGTAACCTTTCATCTTCACATCCGCAAATGCATCCTTGATCTGACTGAATTCTTCTTTTACAGAAGAAAGCTCTTTCATCAGAGAAATCAGCTCATACTCACTGCTGATCTGAGTTCCTGTCAACTCACTCAATACTTCATAATAATACTTCTGGCAGAAAGAAATCCGCAATATAACCTTGCCTGTGTCCATCTCTACCTGATCCAGCAGGATCTGGTCTATGTATGGACTTTCTGTCTTCCAGTCTTTCCCGGAGACGCTTCGCAGATCCGACATCTGAGCCATAATCTTCTTCACATTCTCAATCAGATCTTTCTTGATTCTGTGATCGCGTGACAACATTTCCACCCATTTCGGAATATAAAATTCTATTTCCGTGACAGGAAATTCATACAGTACCTGGCGCATCATTTCATAAATATCGTCTTCCTTGAGTTGTTCACAATTCACCGGATAAACCGGTGCTGCATATTTCTCCTCAAGAGCTGATTTTAGACGTTCTGTCTCCTTCGAATACGGTTTCTGGCAATTTAATAAAATAAGAAATGGCTTCCCAATCTGTCGAAGTTCTTTCACTGTCCTCTCTTCTGCTGCCACATAGTTTTCTCTTGGCAGATCTGTCACACTTCCATCTGTAGTCACAACAAATCCAATCGTCGCATGATCATGTATTACCTTTTGTGTTCCGATCTCGGCTGCCTTTGTAAATGGTATCTCATAGTCATACCATGGTGTCTTCACCTGACGCTCCTGCCCATTCTCGGTATGGCCATTTGCCCCATCCACCATGAACCCAACACAGTCTGCCAGCCGGATCTTCACCTCTATGTCATCTGAAAGCTTTACATCCGCTGCTTCTTTTGGAACAAACTTCGGCTCTGTTGTCATGATCGTAGTTCCCGATGCTGCCTGAGGAAGTTCATCTTGTGTACGCTGCTTTACATGCTCTTCCTTAAGACTCGGCAAAATCAAAAGCTCCGCAAAACGCCTGATGAACGTTGACTTGCCTGTCCGTACCGGCCCCACAACTCCGATGTAGATTTCTCCGTTTGTCCGTGCTTTCATATCTTTGTATACCTGAAATGAATCCATAAAAATACCCCCTTATTCTGCTGATACCAGTGTATGCAGCCAAATAAAGGGGTATGACTTTTAATTTCTTATCCGTTTTGTTCTCTTATTCTTCCCAGAGAAGAGAAGAGTTCTCAATCTTAGACTCGCGAAGCATCAGATCATCTACTGCCTGTTTTGGATCCTTTCCTTCAAAAAGAACCTTGTTGATCTCATCTACGATCGGCATTGGCACTTCATATTTCTGTGCAAGCTTTGCAGCTGCTTTCGCAGAATAAACACCTTCAACAACCATGTTTACTTCCTTCATAGCCTCTTCCATGGACTTGCCCTGTCCCATTAAGTAACCGGCTTTACGATTACGGCTATGAACACTGGCACAAGTAACGATCAGATCACCGATTCCGGTAAGTCCACAAAAGCTCTCGAACTTGCCGCCCATCTTCACTCCAAGTCTTCCGATCTCAACAATACCACGTGTGATCAGAGCAGCCTTTGTATTATCTCCATAGCCGAGACCATCCGCAATTCCTGCCGCAAGTGCGATGACATTCTTAAGAGAACCTCCAAGCTCGATTCCAAGCATGTCAGGACTTGTATACACACGGAATACTTTACTGTTAAATGCGGACTGCAAGTACTCTGCTGTCTTTTTTGTCTTTGCACCGATCACGCAGGATGTTGGAAGCTTTCTTCCTACTTCTTCTGCATGTGTCGGTCCACTGAGCACTGCTACGTCTGCCTGCGGAATCTCCTGGCTGATCTGCTGAGACAGCGTCATCAGTGTATCTTCCTCGATTCCCTTCGCTACATCAACGATCATCTGCCCATCAACAACATACGGCTTCATCTTTGCCGCTGTACTCCTTGTAAAGATAGAAGGAACTGCAAGAACTAAGAAATCTTTCCCTTTAATAGCCTCTTCCATCTCATTTGTGATCATAATCTCTTCTGAAATATGGACACCCGGAAGTTTTGATACATGCTCCCGCTTCTCACTCAACATCTCCACTTCTTTCGGATCGATCGACCAGACAATTACATCATGTCCATTATCGTGAAGAAGGATTGCCAGAGCTGTTCCCCAGCTTCCTGCTCCAAGAACTCCTACTTTCGCCATATCATCTCTCCTTTTCTTCGCTTCTTTTATTTCTTTGAACCGAATTTATTCTCTGTTCCATTCAACAGACGTTTAATATTGGCGCGGTGTCTGTACCATGCAAGTGCTGTAAGTAAGAACGTGATCACACATAACTCATATACCGCACCCTTCGCCATATCAAACCATCCAAGCTGTCCGAAAATCACCATCTGGATAAAAAACACTGCATAAGCAAGCAATGAACCAAGGGAAACATATCTTGTCACAAGCACCGGCACAAGAAAGAATGCCAGTGTGACAAAGAACAGGATTGAACTGTACGGCAGATGCCAGAAACAGTTGCTTACCACAAGTGCTGCCATAACAGCGATTCCCTTCCCACCTTTAAAATTCATATAAAATGGGAAGTTATGTCCCAAAGTAACTCCTGCTCCCGCATACATCATCAGAAGCGGAAGAATATTACTTCCATGGTATATTGCACGGACGATGAGAACTGCTGCAAAACACTTCAACACATCTCCCGCGAAAGTCATAAGTCCGGCTTTCAGTCCCATAACACGCAGTGCATTCGTCGAACCGGAATTTCCGCTTCCTGCTTTTCTTATATCAATATGATGCATCTTTCCAACCAGATAACCACTCTGCAGAAGCCCGCAGGCATATCCGATCACCAGACAGATAATACGTTCCATTCTACTGATCCTTTTCCTTTCTCTCACGGATGAAGAACTTCAGTGAAGTTCCTCTGAAGCCAAATGCCTCTCGGATCTTATTCTCAAGATATCTTGTATAGGAGAAATGCATCAGCTCCTTGTCATTTACAAAGATAACAAATGTCGGCGGCTTAACAGCAACCTGTGTAATATAGTAAAGTTTTAATCTCTTACCTTTATCTGACGGTGGCTGCTGCATTGCAACTGCCTCTGTCATAATCTCATTGAGAACTCCTGTCGCAATACGAAGTGTCTGGTTCTCAATGACCATATCGATCATATCATACAGTTTCGGAAGTCTCTGTCCTGTCAGTGCAGATACATACATAATCTCTGCATATGGCATATAAGAAAGTACCTGACGGATCTTTCCTTCATATTCTTTCATTGTCTTATCATTCTTCTCAATGGCATCCCATTTATTAACGACAATAATAACTCCCTTGCCTCTTTCATGAGCGATTCCTGCGATCTTCGCATCCTGTTCTGTGACACCTTCTGTCGCATCAATCACCATAAGGACAACATCGGCACGCTCTACTGCACTTACAGTACGGATGATACTGTAACGTTCCAGTTCTTCCTTGATCTTATTCTTTCTACGAAGACCTGCTGTGTCGATAAAAATATATTCCTTTCCGTCATGCACGATCTCTGTATCAATCGCATCTCTTGTTGTACCTGCGATATTGGATACAATTACTCGGTTCTCACCAAGCAGACGGTTTACGATAGAGGATTTACCAACATTTGGTTTACCTACGATTGCAATACGCGGACGGTCATCATCCTCTTCTGATGGATCCCACTCCGGGAAATGTGCTGTAACCGCATCAAGCATATCTCCAAGACCTAGTCTGGATGCTGCTGAGATCGGCACCGGATCTCCGATTCCGAGATTGTAGAATTCATAGACATCAGCCATATATTTATCAAAATTGTCAACTTTATTTACAACAAGGACAACCGGCTTACCGGAGCGACGAAGCATATCAGCAACCTTAGAATCTGAATCCACAAGTCCCTGCTTTACATCTGTGATAAAGATAATAACGTCTGCTGTGTCAATGGCGATCTGAGCCTGCTCTCTCATCTGGGAGAGAATGATATCACTGCTGTCCGGCTCAATACCACCTGTGTCGATCAGTGTGAAGTCTCTGTCAAGCCAGTCAACATCTGCATAAATTCTGTCTCTTGTAACACCCGGTGTATCCTTAACGATGGAGATCATCTCTCCTGCCAGGACATTGAAAAGTGTTGATTTACCCACATTCGGGCGCCCTACAATGGCAACTACTGGTTTACTCATTCTATTCTTACCTTCCTGTTTTCTCTTATTTTCTCTTAAATAGTTTCTCTTAAGCCGTAGTGATCCTACGGTCTTTCATCTGATTCTCATCTATATCTGTGGGATTCGGACCTGCGGCACCTAAAATAGCATCGATCAGATCCTGTCCGCTTGATTTTACAATATCTATAGGAACTTGTAAAGTATCTGATACTTCTTTCAATGTAAAGTCATCAAGGAAAATGTCCTCGTCCATCTTCAGCATATTGCATGGGATCAGAAGCCTGCTTCCAAGGGGCTGATCTTTTAACTGCTTCATCAGATCTTGTCCTGTGATCAGACCAGAAACTGTGATACGCTCTCCGAAAAAATCATTCCGAATACAATATGTGTGAACCTTAAGTCCCTCATACTTCTCCTCCATCTTCTTCGCCATACGCTCAAGATACGGATATGCAAGCTTTGCTGTTGCAAGGGAAATCTCTTCCTGATGTTCTCCGCTTTCCAGCTTCGCATAACCTTCTTCAAACTCATTAAATAAAAGACGAAGCATTCCAACTCCATTCTCCAGCTGAAGATATCCGTCATAACGTTCCTCTTCCGGAACTTCTTCCTCTGCCAGCAGATACCACTCATCTCCTGCATGAATAAAATGGATCCCGTATTCTGCGTAGACTTTCTTCTGCCACTTCTCAATCGTGCGAATGACTTCCTTCGCCTCTTCCTTTGTAAATGGCTCTAATGGATACAATCCATCTCGATACTTGGAAAGTCCAACCGGCACAACCGACACACTGCGTAAAAGCGGCAGATACTGCGTTAGGTCACGAATACTCCGTTCCAATTCTTCCCCGTCATTTACTCCACGGCAAAGAACAATCTGTCCGTTCATCTCAATGCCGCCCTGATACAGAATATCAACTTTCTTCAAAGCCTCCCCTGCAAAACGGTTATGAAGCATCTTACAACGAAGCTCCGGATTCGTCGTCTGGAACGAAATATTGATCGGTTCCAGTCTATAGCGGACAATACGATTCATATCCTTCTCACTCATATTTGTCAGTGTGACATAGTTTCCCTGAAGGAATGACAGTCTGGAATCATCATCCTTAAAATACAGCGTATCACGCATCCCCGGCGGCATCTGATCGATAAAGCAGAAAATACATTTATTATGGCAGGAATGATACTCATCCATCAGTCCCTTACCGAAATCAATTCCCAGATCCTCATCAACATCTTTCTCAATTTCAAGCTCCCATTCTTCCCCGTTCGCTTTTCGGATCACAACAAGCAGCTCCTCAGATTCCACATAAAACTGATAGTCAAAAATATCCTCGATCACCTGACCGTCAATCTCCAGCAGAACATCTCCCGGTTCAATTCCAAGCTCTTCCGCAATGCTTCCTGGCCTCACACTTTCTATGATGTGTTCGTGCTTTTTCTTCATCTATAAAAATAAACTCCTTTATTCAATTCCATAAAAATCCTTCTGTTAATTTCTTTGCAGCAAAAATCCCCATATTATAGAAGAAAGACTTTCATGATTCTTAATTTTACACCATATCTTATAATATCACAATTTTCCAGACGAATAAAGCATTGTTTTTTTGCAACATTTTTTCAACAATCTTGCATTTTTGTTCCATTTTCACTTGACGTATCAAATAATCGTGCTATAATTTATCACATGACATCATACAGTTTAGCGCTTTAAAGCGTAACGGTTTAAAGCGTAGATTGTATGAATCGAAAAAGGGAGGACACAATCATGAAATCTAAGAAAATTTTAGCAGTACTTATGGCTGCCGGAATGACACTTTCACTTGCAGCTTGCGGAAGTTCATCCGACTCTACAGATAAGAGCGCAGACAACGGATCCGATTCAGGAAAGACTTATAAGATCGGTATCTTACAGCAGTTAGAGCATGCTGCTCTTGACGAAGCAACAAAAGGATTTGAAGATGCCTGTACAGAAAAGTTCGGAGAAGGCAATGTCAAATTCGACCTTCAGAACGGCCAGGGCGAGCAGGCTAACTGTGCTACGATTGCCAATAACTTTGTAGCTGACAATGTAGACCTGATCCTTGCAAATGCGACAACAGCTCTTCAGTGTGCAAGCGCAGCAACAAGTGATATCCCGATTCTTGGAACATCTGTTACAGACTACGCTACAGCACTTGATATCTCTGACTGGACAGGAACAACAGGAATGAACATTTCAGGAACAAGCGATCTTGCACCAATTGATGAGCAGGAGGCAATGCTCAAAGAACTCGTTCCTGACGCTAAAACAGTCGGACTTCTCTACTGCTCCGCTGAACCGAACTCAGCATATCAGGCAAAGCTTTTCGCTGAAGCATTAGAGAAAGATGGAATCGCATACAAAGAGTATACAGCTGCTGATTCCAATGAGATTCAGTCTGTTGTAACAAATGCAGTTTCTGAATGTGATGCACTTTACATTCCTACAGATAACACAATGGCTTCAAACACAGAAATCATCAATAACATCTGTCTGCCGGCTAAGGTTCCTGTAATCGCCGGTGAGCAGGGAATCTGTCAAGGATGCGGTATCGCAACACTTTCTATCAGCTACTACGATATCGGATACAAAGCCGGTGAGATGGCTTACGACATTCTTGTAAAAGGTGCTGACATTACTACAATGAAGATTGAAAGTGCCCCGAATGTAACAAAGATGTACAATCCTGCCATCTGTGAGGAACTTGGAATTACTATTCCAGACGGATATGAAGCAATCGAAGAATAAGATTCTTCCATTCAACCGGAACATATTAAAACCGGAACATATTAATCAGAAGATATTAAACAGAATATTTTTCTCAAGAGCGGGCTTCATCCAGATGAATGGTCGCTCTTGATTCTAGTTACTGTGAACAGTAACCTTAATTATACTTATCTATTTATATGAAACAATAAAAAGAAAGATTAGAGGGATAAATCATGGCAGCATATTTCGCAGCCCTTGATCCAATGACTCTGGTACGTGCTCTCCCGGGCAACGTGGCCCAGGGCATTATCTGGGGAATTATGGCACTCGGTGTTTACATTACATTTCGTATACTTGACTTTGCGGATCTGACCGTAGACGGTTCACTGGCAACCGGCGGCGCAGTCGCAGTTATGCTCATCCGCGCAGGTATGAATCCTGCACTTGCACTTGTCTTTGCATTCCTTGCAGGTATGGCAGCAGGATTCGTAACAGGAGTCTTACATACATTTTTCGGAATTCCGGGAATTCTGGCAAGTATCCTGACACAGATTGGACTTTACTCTGTAAACCTTGGCATTATGGGGAAATCCAACCAGGCGGTCAATGTCATGCAGTACAAACTGGTTGCTTCTCTTCGTTATGTAACCGGAGAAGGCAACTGGATCTTCTTCTTAAAATTAATCCTTGCAGCACTGATTCTGATTGCACTCTGCTACTGGTTCTTCGGAACAGAACTCGGTGCATCCATCCGTGCGACAGGATGTAACGAACAGATGGCTCGTGCTCAGGGCATCAACACAGGATTCAACAAAGTTCTTGCACTTATGATCTCCAACGGTCTTGTAGGACTTTGTGGTGGAATCTACGCACAGTACCAGGGCGCAGCTGATGTCAATATGGGACGTGGCGCGATCGTTATCGGACTTGCAGCCGTCATCATCAGCGAAGTGATCTTTGGAAAATTCTGTGCACACAGAAAGGCAGCTTTTGCCTTCACACTCGGCGCAGTCTTCATCGGAGCGATCCTTTACTACCTTGTAATCGCATTAGTACTCTGGCTGAAGATGCCATCTGATTATATGAAACTGTTCTCAGCTGTAGTTGTTGCATGCTTCCTCGCAGTTCCTTATATGAAAGATACTTACTTCAAGAAAGGACGGGCAAAATAATGGGATACATGTTAGAAATCAAAGATATTTATAAGACATTTAACGCCGGTACAATCAATGAAAAACGTGCCCTCAACGGAGTTAACCTCAACTTAAATCCTGGCGATTTTGTAACGATCATCGGTGGAAACGGCGCCGGAAAATCCACAACATTGAATGCGATTGCCGGCGTATGGGGAATCGATAAAGGAAATATCATCATCGATGGTACAGACATCACAAAACTTTCCGAACATAAACGTGCACTCTTCCTCGGTCGTGTGTTCCAGGATCCTATGACAGGAACCGCAGCAACGATGTCTATTGAAGAAAATATGGCCATCGCTGCACGCCGTGGTCAGAAAAGAGGTCTTGGCTGGGGCGTCACAAAGAAAGAACGTGAACACTATAGAGAAGCGTTAAAAGAACTTGATCTTGGACTTGAAGACCGCTTAAGCAGTAAGGTTGGTCTCCTCTCCGGCGGACAGCGTCAGGCGATCACACTTCTGATGGCTTCCCTTAAAAAGCCGAAACTTCTGCTCCTTGATGAGCATACAGCCGCTCTTGATCCAAAGACTGCTGCAAAAGTACTTGCACTCTCCGACAAGATCATCAGTGAAAATAACCTGACAGCCATGATGGTAACACATAACATGAAAGACGCCATCGCACACGGCAACCGCCTGATCATGATGCATGAAGGAAGAGTTATTTACGACGTATCCGGAGAGGAAAAGAAAAACCTCAAAGTATCTGACCTTCTTGCAAAATTCGAAGAAGTCAGTGGCGGAGAATTCGCAAATGACCGTATGATGTTAAGTTAAGCATCTGCGTTATATAATTATGCCATCTTCATAATAAACTTTTTATAACCTTAAAAGGAAAGACGATAGGTTCAAATGTGAGCTTATCGTCTTTTCTTCAATAATCTTTCGTTTGTCTGTTATAAAACTCAAGATACCTGTTTATTGCATGAGATAAGAGAAAGTTGTACAATAAAGATACTAATACAACAAAAGATGAAAGGAAAAAACTCATGAAAGAAATCTCCATCACATCCTTTGAAAACCTTAAAATAGGTCAAGCTGAAAACAGCGTGGCAGGCACCGGATGTACTGTCTTCTTGTTGGGAAAGAACGGTGCGCCAACCGGGCTGGATATCCGTGGCGGCGGACCGGCTTCCCGTGAAAGTGAATTGCTTCACCCACTCGCAGCTGCACAAGCCATCCATGCCATTGTGCTGGCCGGAGGCAGCGCATTTGGACTGGATGCTGCTGGCGGTGTTATGCAATATCTTGAAGAGCATAATATCGGCTTTGATGTCGGTGTCACAAAAGTTCCACTCGTTTGTCAGGCTGATCTGTTTGATCTAACTGTAGCAGATGCACACATCCGTCCAGATGCCAAAATGGCCTATCAAGCCTGTATCAATGCTGAATGCGGCAACTATCAGGACGGAAACTATGGTGCAGGCACCGGTGCTACCGTAGGTAAACTGCTTGGAATGAGCCAATGCATGAAATCCGGCATCGGCAGCTACGCTGTTCAGATTGGTCCACTGCAGGTTGGTGCTGTTGTCGCAGTTAACGCACTAGGTGATATCTATGACTCTGAAACAGGTCGCAAAGTGGCCGGACTCCTTGCAAACGACGCGAAAACTTTCCTGGACTCCGAGCTGCTCACATTACAAAATATTGATGTGAAAGAAAACAAATTTGTTGGTAATACGACCATCGGCGTTGTGTTCACAAACGCACAGTTTGACAAATCCCAGTTATGCAAAATTGCAGGTATGGCGCATGACGGCTACGCACGTGCCATCCGCCCGGTACACACCTCAGCTGATGGGGACAGTATCTATGCCGTCTCATTAGGGAATGTAGCTGCAGATCAGGATGTCGTAGGAGCACTGGGAGCACGTGTCATGGCTAAAGCAATCCTGCGTGCTGTACAAGCAGCAGAACCTTCCTATGGATTTCCTGCTGTGTGCAGCCTGAAGTAAAAACTGACCCTGTGCTGGCAACAGCTGGTTCTGCTGTTGCCACTGAACAAAAAGATATCGAAGCACACTTTTATTTTCCGTGTGCCTCGATATCTTTTTTATCTGTCCTTGGCCAAACAAATAAATGGACAATGAGAATCAATCCTTCACTCGTGTTTTTCAATTAAACACTGATGCTCTTTGGTACATCAGTGGAACGATTGCATCCTTGATTCTTGTTATAAATCAAATTCTTCTAACAACTTTTTCTGATATTCCTCATCAGCTGCTGCTTTCACGATATCTTCTGTACGTCCATGCTTTGATAATTCAAGAATTAATTGATTAATCCTGCTTACTCCCAAAGTTTCTCCTTCTGCTCTTCCCTCTTCTCTTCCAATCTTGCGTCCAGCCTCAATTCCTCGTCTTTCCGCGGTTAACATTCCTATATTGTAATCTCTGATTGCTCGTTGTCTTGTCTCGTATTCTAATCTCTTCTTTTCATCTGCGCTTAATTTATCCAATACATCATACGCTTCTTCCAATTCAGAATTCTTCTTTGCCATCTCTTTAAAATCCTTTCTGGTTTTTCTCATAAGATGCTCCTCACTTCTATATAATTAATCATCGCTTGAAAAAAGAATTATAAAACAACTGCCTTCTCTAAAATTTCCTGTATATATCCATTTAATGTCATATCATGCGACATTGCACAGATAACTAATTGTTTATGCAACTTTGGAGAAATCCTTATATTGAAACTCCCTTTATATGCTTTTTCCGGTTTTCTTCCCTCGTCTTCACACCATTTTAAATATTCATCTACAGAGTTATGAAAATCAGCAATCAAATCTTTGGCATTATCACCTTCATAGGAAATTAAAGAACGAATTCCTAGTACTCTTCCAAAAAACATTTCATCTTCTTCTGAAAATTCCACACTTCCAAGATATCCCTTATATTCCATGATATTTTTCATATCAACTTCTCCTGTTCTAAAAACTCTATTAACTGTTTCACTTGATAAGCTTTTAACTCTTTCTGCGGATGTGGCTTATGCAATAAAATATTTCCATGATCTTCATTTACAAACATAACTCTTGATCCACTTGTTTTTCCCTTGTTTACTCTTGAGAATTCCAGATAATTAAGCAACGCTTCGGCCTCATCAAATAAGAAAGGCTTTGGATTTGCTTTCAGCTTTTTATATCTTTCACGGGTCCAACCTCGAAGTCAAATGTATATGCGCCACAAGGCGCACGCAAAAGGCAAAGTCTCCCTGTTCCTACGGAAACTTTGCCTTTCAATCACCACTAACTACCCTGTCAGGCTTTCTCGTATTTTTCAATCAAACACTGGTGCTCTTTACTTTTTTTATCATAATTGATTCCAACCAAAAGAATATCACCCGTATAGTTCAAAATTGATTCCGGATATCTTTTATTTTTTATCTGCTGTATAGCTGTTTCTGTGTCCTTATTCCATTTCAGTTCCACAACAAGTGCCGGATAGGTTCTTTTATACTCTGGTTTTGGAATGAATACAAAATCAGCAAAGCCAAGGCCTGTTGGTAATTCTCGTACGGGCTTAAAATAATACTGCATTGCTCCCATATACGCAATTGTAATTGTGCTGCTCAATGAATTTTCATCGTTATACTGGATAGTTGAAGTATATTCTGAATGAATTCTGTCTATCTCAGTTGAAACCTGCTTTTCATTCATTGCTAAGGTTGCCATAAGCAAATTTCTTGATTCTTGCTGAAAAGAAATCAGTTCATCCCAGTTACTGCTTTTAACTGCCATAATCAATTCCTGCCTGATTTCTTCGTTCGGAACAAATGCAGTTTCACTATCTTCATTATATCCTAAATAGCCAAGGTGAATCAGATAAGTGATCACATCATCTCGGTTTTGTATTTTTGCAGGATCATTTTTAAAAGTCGCTGTATTAACTCTGACTTCCGAACCTGAAAGCATTTCAATGATTGCATTCTTAAGTCCATCATAATTCATACAGATCAAAGGAACCACAACCTCATATGAACCGGTTTCAGACCAATAACTCCTGAATCTTCCTTTAGTCATGATACTCACAACTGCTTTGGGATTGTACACTTGATATTCATTAAGTAAATAACCATCATACCACTTTTTCACTTTATCAAAATCTCTATTGTATTTTTCACAAAGATTTTTTACTTCCTCTTCAGTAAAGCCGACATACGGAGCCAGTTCATCTGCCTGCAGCATTGTAAATTCGTCGAGATTATTAACTGCCGACTGTGCTTTTTCTTTCTTAATTGGCAAAATACCCGTAAGATATGCAAGCTGAATGTACTTTGTCGGCTCAACTCCTTTAAACATTCCTCTTAGAAAATTAAGATATTCATCCTGAATTTTCTCCGTTATCGCTCTATCTCGAATGATTACATCCCACTCATCAATGATTACTACAAATTTCTGTCCTGTACGATCCTTTACCCGTGAAAGAGCATCTGAAAGTGTTACAACTTCCTGCGGCAATACCTCTGGATAAACATCTCGAAGTTCGTCCAGAACACTCTTCGTGATAAATGAAACTACTTTCTCAACGTCATCACAATTTGCCAAAAACCATTGAATATCAATATGAATCACATCGTACTTATTAAGATGTTTCTTGAAATCAATGTCTTTGCCTATTTTCAATCCCGAAAACATTTTTTCAGAATCTGCGCCCTTACTATAGTACGCTGCCAGCATATTGGCTGCATAAGACTTTCCGAAACGACGTGGTCGGCTATTGCATATATAAGCGTTCGTTGTATCAAGAACGCTGTTTGTGTACCCGATCAAGCCTGTCTTATCCACATATATTCTAGAGTTAAGAGCAACCTGAAATGCACTACTATCTGGATTAACAAATCTTCCCATGCTTTTCAGACTCCTTTCTGAAGCTGTCCCTCAAACATGACGAACACCCTTATGATGTTTAATTTTACCATCCGATAAACTAAATAGCAAGTTGATAGCTCAACTAACAGGGTTTTTATAAATCAAATTCTTCCAACAACTTTTTCTGATATTCCTCATCAGCTGCTGCTTTCACGATATCATCTGTACGTCCACGCTTCGATAATTCAAGAATTAATTGATTAATCCTGCTTACTCCCAAAGTTTCTCCTTCTGCTCTTCCCTCTTCTCTTCCAATCTTGCGTCCAGCCTCAATTCCTCGTCTTTCCGCGGTTAACATTCCTATATTGTAATCTCTGATTGCTCGTTGTCTTGTCTCGTATTCTAATCTCTTCTTTTCATCTGCGCTTAATTTATCCAATACATCATACGCTTCTTCCAATTCAGAATTCTTCTTTGCCATCTCTTTAAAATCCTTTCTGGTTTTTCTCATAAGATGCTCCTCACTTCTATATAATTAATCATCGCTTGAAAAAAGAATTATAAAACAACTGCCTTCTCTAAAATTTCCTGTATATATCCATTTAATGTCATATCATGCGACATTGCACAGATAACTAATTGTTTATGCAACTTTGGAGAAATCCTTATATTGAAACTCCCTTTATATGCTTTTTCCGGTTTTCTTCCCTCGTCTTCACACCATTTTAAATATTCATCTACAGAGTTATGAAAATCAGCAATCAAATCTTTGGCATTATCACCTTCATAGGAAATTAAAGAACGAATTCCTAGTACTCTTCCAAAAAACATTTCATCTTCTTCTGAAAATTCCACACTTCCAAGATATCCCTTATATTCCATGATATTTTTCATATCAACTTCTCCTGTTCTAAAAACTCTATTAACTGTTTCACTTGATAAGCTTTTAACTCTTTCTGCGGATGTGGCTTATGCAATAAAATATTTCCATGATCTTCATTTACAAACATAACTCTTGATCCACTTGTTTTTCCCTTGTTTACTCTTGAGAATTCCAGATAATTAAGCAACGCTTCGGCCTCATCAAATAAGAAAGTCTTTGGATTTGCTTTCAGTTTTTTAATTAATTTGTCTTTCTGTCCCATATTATCCTTTCTTTAATTAACATTATATCATCTTTTGGTCAAAATGTGCAACTATATATAGTTGCACATTTACTCTTTTACTCTTTTTTATTAAAACTTTTTTTCTTAACAAGCGCCTATATTCACTTTTATCATACTATCATTTATGATTATTACGGAAGATAGTAGCGTGAAATCTCGCTACTATTTATCTTCACATACTCTTATCTCTATATGTTTTCCCAGTGCATTCGCGTACTTCTCCAACATGATCAGTGTTGGTGTGCACTTTGCCCCCTCAAACCTGGCTATATTAGATGCCCTCACTCCGGTTATATCTGCCATCTCCTGCTGTGTCTTCTTTTGACGGTATCTCTCTTCTACAAGTTCTTTTATTATCTGCTCTGAATCCCTCTGTACCTTTTTCTGTATTGCTTCTGCATATGCTGCCAGACGCTTTTCTCTTAATTCTTTCTCCGTTTCATAGATTTCTACTGTATTATCCATATTCCTTCACCCCATTAAACTTTTCATTATTATATCATTAATGATAGGTCTAGTCAATATAGTTCGATAAGTTTATATATCTTTCATGGGTCGAGTAGATACATCCGTTACCAGATGTATCCCTCACAGAATTCTGAACGTGCGGCTTTCCCGCATCCGGCTCTTTACGAAACGAATCATTCACATTATCATTCATATACGCTGACATATATTCGGGGGCGTACCAGTGGATAGCTGTTATCTAACATATTTAGAAAATTTACCCAATTATAGCTTTTCTTCTAGCTTCTCCGATTCAGACAGTAAAACAGTCTTTTCATGATGTTGTATCGGAATGCCGTTATACTTTCTGAATTGTCCGTTATTCCATAGTAATGGTAATAACCAGTCAGTATCTGGTTCAATTTCGCAATAATTTCTTTCAATCTGCACATTCTCATCTTCACTAACAGAAGATTTATTTCTCTGCACTTCTTTGCAAACTTCTTCTTACTGGTTTTCCTCTTCACTCTGAATCTACCATTCCTACTCTTGGAACAGTAGTGTGTAAAACTCAGGAAAGTAAAAGTCCCTGGCTTTGTTCCGGCTCTTTCGCATCTTACTTTTGCGTAACGCCCGAACTCTATCAGCCGGCTCTTTTTCTCCTCAAGGCTTAATCCAAAGTGCTCCATTCTATGTTTTAGATGTTCATAGAACCACTCTGCGTCCGATTTATATTGAAATGTTACCACAAAATCGTCGGCATAAACGACCAGTCCTGCATATCCTTTCAACTTAGGTGTTATCACCTCTTTGAACCACCATACCAGTACATAATGCATGTAAATACAGGATATTACCGGGGAACAAACAGAACCCTGTCCACTTCCCTCTTCGGTTTCTTCAAATTCATAATTATTCATTCTTCTAGGTGCATCTCCATCACAATTTTGATATAACTTATCCAACGAATCCAAGATCATTCTTGCAATATGTGCATTATGGGTATTATTACGTGCTTGTACTATTTTTTCGTTCACTTATATCACCTGCGTTCATTCTATATGTGTATAATAAAAAATATTAATAAGTATATCCATTAACCTTTTTCTTTCAATATTGGGTAAATCAGACTCAGAAATAACTGAAAACGATTGATCTGAAGGTATTTTCTTTATTACAGTAGACCAGTATTTTGTCAGGAAAGAACGATTCTGTATTTCCCGGAACCCCTCTTCTATATTAGGTAAATTATTGATCTGCAATGTTAAAAGCAATATTTCCATTCTCAACACCGAAAAATACATAGATCGTGAAGCTTCGTGTGCTTCATCTCTAAAAAACAGTTTGTTTTCCTTAATGTCACTGCGAATAGCTTCCTGCAGAATCAGATAATTCATTGCTGCGGATATAGCCCGTACTGATCGGTCCGGTGCTTCATAATGTTCCAATAGCAGCTTTAACCCTTGAAGGTCGCAATAGCATTCTTCAACTAGATGCTCATATTTTCGGCTATTCTTAATTCCTTCCCAATATTCTTCCATATTTGACGGGCAAGCATCCATAAAATACTCATATCGCATTTTTATAAATGTTTCAATATCCTGCTCCCCAATTACTCTATCTGTCAGCACACTCATGCAAGAATCTATAAACCTACGATAGTCCGCCGGCATTCCTTGTGAGTTGTCTGCTGCAACTGAAAGGTGTCCCAATTCATGGCCGATTAAAAAATATGACTGACATGATATCATTTGACGAATTTCCCGTTGCAATTTATCCGCCACATTCTCAAATAAATATTCTAATCGTCTATACCTTCCGGAAAAAAATAAACATTTGGGCAAATCATTATTGCGGATCAATTCTTCCCCTATCAATTTATAGAAAAGCTTCTCTATATCATGTTTGTCTTTTCCCGATAAGATAATGCTATCATAAATATATAAGACTTCTAACAGACAGCTATCATAAATCAAGTATGGTTTCCTTCGTAAATAAAATGCGCTCAAAGTACGTGTCAAAGTCTCGCAGTATATTACTTTCGGCATTCGCAGTTTCAAATCCTCACAGCATTCTTTTACAATTTCTGTGATTCTTGGCAATTCTTTTAATTCACGCCGGCAGCAACGGTCTGCTACTTTTCTAGCAATAATTTCCTCTTCTGAGAACATAATTTATTCTTCCTCATTTTGGATCATCAGTATTTTTAGATTCAACCTTTGCTTCTATTTCCATTTTTTCCTTTAATATTTTTTCAATAAGCTCCTGAGAAACATTATTTACTTCGATTTTCTGTCCATCGATCTTCAGAGAAGAAATTTTCTTATGTTTTATCAAACTTTTAATAATAGGCACAAGAACCGTAACAACATTAATCGTTAAACTGATATATAATTCTATTGTTGTCAAATCTCCGCTGAAGTTCTTTTCTGTAATTATATCCATATCCTCATTTGTCTCTGCCAATCTAATTAGTTCAGAAGCATACTCCACTTCGTCCATTTCAATTTCAATCTTATGCATAGCTTTCCCTCCGTCTAATATATTGACTTTATCTTATTTATAGATTTTCTCTTTCTTAATTTCCACCATCGTGTATTTTAATAAGCAATCTTCACGTGGTTTATAACTCCGCCATTCGATATCATATGTACCACAAACTGGCAGTTCTTTCTCTCGACTGTTTATCATCCCTTTACTCGCCCCTAGTTTCCAGTTTATCTTCCCATGTATTTTCGTCCCATCATGAACTCACTATCCAATGTGTTCAATCTATTCGTCGGCTCCCAATACAGAGGTTCATTAGTTAAGAAGTCAGTTTCTGAACCCAAAAATATGTGACACTGAAAAGGGTTTTTCTATTCCTTCACAAACGATCTTTTGTTCTTCCATAATCCTCCTAATTCATATGTTCGACTGATTCTTCTTCATCGCCGGAATTTCGAAATTCCCCATAATCCATAAAACTCTCAACGAGTTTCAAAAAGAATGATGGTTTAACTATCTGCTTTTTTAAGGCTTTGTATAATTCCAAGCCAATCTTCGTAAAGGTCATACAACCGGTCACAACATAATACACTTCCTGTTTCTCATCATACTGAGGCAGAACCTTAAACTTTTTGTTTTCTGTTGACACAGTAAATTCAATATTTTCAATAGAATAAATATCACTTTCATCATTCTCTTCGCTGAGATTTACCAAACCAATCTCCTGTAGAACTTCGAGTTCCTCTTCAATTTCACTGCCATGCAAAACACTGTCATTAATACTAAAATAGTTTTTATAAAGCAGGGCGTCTTCTTCTGTGAAATTTAAACAGGTATTATGAACCATTTTACACAACTCAGTATCTCTTATATAAAGCGGAACAGAATAATTTCTTCCATCAGATACTTCTATGTCATATGTTAAATCACATAAGATCTGAAACAGAGCTGCAGATAACCTGTCTAATAGTGCCAAACGATCTAGCATAACTCGTCTAAAAGTTCCTTGCTCGGAGCATTCTTGTGTCAAAATGCATGCCCACAACCGCTGAACTGTTTCGTCAGATACAGTTTTTACCCTATCCAAGAAATAATCTATCCAATCATCTTCTGGGGCCTTCCTCATTTCATCTTTCTGTGGTTTCCACTGTTCATATAACTGATCTGCCTTCACCAAAATGTTAGCTATGTTTTTATAATGGCGTCTCATTTTGGGAATCGCATACAACCTGGCTACAATCTCCATATCATTTGCAGACGGCTTCCCCTTCTCTTTAATCACATCATTTAGATACTGATCTGCAGCACTATATTTTGCAATATAATGCTTATAAATTTGAGTAATTATATTGCCTGTAGACTCTATCCCTCTAGTAGATTTTTCTGCGAGAGATATAATTTTTTCCAAATCGTCCATAAAAAATCACCTTATAATAAAATAGAATTTTATCGTATAGAATATTTTATAATCATGATAGACATATTTTTCGGAATTGATCTCCGTAATCTGTAAGCCCAATCATTCGTTTCTCACAAAATACCCTTCCAATTTTTGCTGCTTCCGTTTTAAGGCAATGAAAATATTCCGAATCTATTATCTTATTATATCTCCATTCATCTACCAAATAAGCATTATCTGGTATCTCAACCAATGAAAGGCGAATCATGTTGTCAATATACAGAGGTATCTTTTCCGGAAAATCACACCCAGCCTCATATCCTAATATTCCGCAATTGCTATATATTACAAAACTTCCCTCAACATTTGATTTTTCTATTTTTATGTTTATTAAAGGTTCACAGAGGCTCTTGTTGGGAAGTATTTTTAATATTTTAGCTTCATCTGGTGTGATTTGTTTGATGATCTCTGCAAAAGAAGGATGAACGAAGTCAATCGTATCTCTATTCATACTCGCTCCCAGGAGATCAACATACATCTTTTTGAGCTCTCCTTTATTCGCATACCGCAGCGCTTCTATGGTTGGTACAGCAATTTCTGGTGGTGGTGTCTGAATCTTTTCTTTAGATATCTTTCTATTTTCAAAATATTTTGGAATTTCTTCATCTAAATATTTTGCAATCTTCTCATACCCCCATACAAATGCTGATATAGGTGCCAATGCTACCCTCACTGCTCCTTGCAGCGCATTCCCCACTTCAGAAAAAGATGGATGCAAAACGTCATCATACACTTTATCAACAGGAAGTTTTTTTCCTACTTCTTCCCAAAATTTTTCCTTATCACCCATAAACACTACTCCCCTTTCTAACTATAAACATTCTGTCATATCATGGTTATTTCATCAGTACCTTATAGCTATGCACAAGTTCTTTACGTGTTACAATTGCTCAACTCAATTTATTGTGCCAAACGCTCTCTTACAGTCTCACTTTGCCTACTTCTATTACAATAATCCTTATCTTCAAGAGATTATGCATCCGCTTTTACCCACCCGCTTGATGTATTCCGCTTCAAGATATTGATTACTCTATGAAGTACCATCATATAGAAAATCATTTATAATACCGCACGGATAGATCTCTTTTTTTGGTGTTCTAGGAATTTCCATCTATCTTCACTTTCCATTAATCTGAGTAAATTATACCGCATTTAGTCTTTAAAATCTCTATATTTTATCAAATAATATTCAATCCTTATATCTTGCGCAGCTTATAATTCACACATCATTATATATGTTCTTATGATGCTGTTATAACTATCTGATTAGGTGGCATCTCAATACATCCATTTTGACAAAATGAATTTAAAAAAGTAGTAAATCTTTTTCAAGATTTACTACTCCTAATGTAGGCAAATAACAGGAGAACCTAAAGGCTGCTCGAAACCGCCTCTATACATAAAATATTTTCTTGACAAAATCGTGCATAAAACACCTACCGTTATTCTAATTTAGTTATTTTTATAAAGCGAAAAATAGCTTGTTTTTACAACAAATTACTATTTACAACAATATCACGCCATCTTATCAAGTAAGGTATAAGCATGTCTGATTCGCATATCTTATACTATACAAAACTATATACCACTATATATAGTGCAATAACACTGTTGTATCGGACTTATTCGGTCACATCCGGAAAGCACATGGCAAAGCGGATATCCACCTTTTCCTTGTCCTTCATCACCGAGTTGACCTCGTTCCCGATGTAACGGGCAGGCTTCTCGATTTTTAGTAATATTTCATCATTTAAAGCTAGTTTTCTCATAAAGCCCCTCTCTTTTTTGTGAATATTAAACAAAAACTTTTGCAACCTTTTTCATTTCTACTGCGGCGAAAATCCAGAAAAATCACTAGATTTTCGCCCTTCTTTTTTACCACTAAAGTTCTCTTTTTAACTACGAAATCACTACTTTACAACAAATTTCATTTTTTCCTACTCCGTAGCATTATGTATAATTATTCATTATGAAAAAGTATCATTTGTCATGAAACGTCACGAATCAAACGATTAGAGAATATAGTCCGAAATATTATATACCTTGTACGGAAGAACTTTAAGCAAATATTTCTTATTAATCCTTGCCCAAAAATGAGGCTATGAAACCATGTCGAAACAATAAAGATATTCTTGCGAACCGAAATCATGAATCCATAAATTTTGAAATCATCTTTTTGGGGTTTGATTACATGTTCATTTCTATGGAATTATTAGTCAAGGCTTTGCCGCATCTGCGGGGCAGCAGCCTTCGTGAATATTCTCGTAGAAAATTATGACTCGGTATGCGTAAAAGTGAATCTAAAAAGTGTTTTCCCTATCGCTGAACAGCGATGCACACTCATCTGGAATATTCAAATAAAAATATAGTTACTGTATTTCATATTTTTAAAATTCTTTGCAAACAGGGAATAATTATAGGATTATCAGTTATCAATTCAAGAACAAATAGCAGTATGATAAGAAAGCAACTCCAAATTACTAAATAAATTGTCTGTGACCGTTTAACTGTTTTTTTCATGTCCATTATTACTTGATCGTTTTTGAAACACTCTTTGATATCATCGTCAGTTAATATCTGGTTATAAGAGTTTTTTAACTCATCATAACTATCATATACTTTTTTCATTTGGTATTTTGACTGTTTATAACTAATGAAAAGGTAAACAAATGACCCTGCTAAAACAAATTCTAGAATTATAGTGATATCCTTTGTAAAAATATTATCCAGGGGTTGGTCTGAAACAATATTAGCTATAATAATAGTAAAAAGAAAGCCAAAAATAGCAATTAAATTTGTTTTAAATTTATCCAAAAGCTCTGTCGCATATTCGCCTGTTTTTGATACAATTCCAGTAATAAATTCTGCCACCTTATTTTTCAGTTCCAGATATTGCGTTACATTTTCTTTTAAGTATAAATTATAATTCGATTGGATAGCTGCCAAAACTTTTGCATCTAGCAATAATAAAGGTTCATATTTACAATGCAAACAAATGATATTCCTGGTAATAAGCGCCTTATCAATATTATTTCCTCCGGAGTAAATCCAGTCATATATTTTGTACAAAATGGGATTACCCTGGATTTCATTTAACCCGTATGTATATTCTACAGATCGTTGTCCCATAATCTGTAGTTTCAATTTCTCTTGCTGGATAGAAGAATTTGAGGCTAACATGCACAAAGATAGAATCATTTCTAATTTTTGAAACAATTCTATAAGTGGATTTCCTTCATATCCAACGACTATTTTAAAATCATCTGGCAACAGTTCATAAGTGTCTTGATTATAGAAATAAGACGTCTCCCGGCACTCCTGAAGTCGATGATTTCGGTCAACCTCAATATTAATTTGGGGACGATCTGAAGAAATAAAAAACATAGTTTTAGTACAAAAGAAATTTTGATTATCAAACAGATAAAAAATGATATATCCATTGGACTCTTTAAAAAATAAAGCGAAGGATTTGAGGGCTTCTTGTATCGGAAGCCGAACCATATCCTCTACAAATTTTTCAAAGCAATATATTGAAAAATGATTCTGCTGAATATTTTTTTTAACCTCCAGTTTAACAGATATGATTTCATCATCCAGCACATCTTGCATGAAGTTTTTATAAGCATCCTCTTGAGTAGTTCTAGCAAAATTAAATAGATCGTCGTTTTCTGTAGATAAACTAATTATAATATCGTCTCTTAAAGGAATAGCTTGTATAATATCAATAAATTCTTTATACTTGAGTGGATCTGTTGCATCATAGGAAAAGGTTGCCTCATATATTTTTCTGCTCTCATTTTCAATCAAACCTGAAATTTTATTCTTGATTTTTTCAAACAAAATCATTCCCCCCTAAATACGATCTACTCATGGCGTTCAAAAATTCGATATGTATTTTCATCATTCACGCGTATCTTAAGATACCTTTGACCGTCATTATCCTGTTGTGACCATATAATGTCTTTCAATTCTTCCATTCCTCCAGGGATTCGAATTTGAATACCATTATATACATCATATGTTTTTCTCATTTTGGATTTAATAATTGAAGGGATCGGATTGAACTGGCGGTCGAATCCCTTTTCTTGAGGCAAAGCTTCCAATTTTTCTAATAAGCTACCTTTTGTTTCCGCTGTCATATCATCTGGTGTATATTTCCTAATTGTCTGTTCAAGCATCTCTCCATAATCAAAGTGCTCAACACTATTAAAATACAGATACATCGCATTTCTAATTATCATATGATCATGAGGTGCTACTTGCTTTAGATTCCGATTTAATGCTGTTTCTATAGACCGAAATGCTCTTTTCGTGTTTGTTTCATCACTTTGCAGTTCATCTAATTCCAAAAAGTCATGCCACCAATATTTTGCCACCGTATTAGAATAGATTCTTGCGCTAAACTCTGTTGCATTAATATCATCAATCTCAAATAAGCATGTTTTCCATATTTTTTTGTATCCTTGGAAAATCCGGATTTTATACTATAATCAATATCGTCAAAGAAATCTGTATGCTCAACTTTTGCAAGAAGGAATGAAATGCTCCCTTCTTCCTCAAGCAGTGCAAGTATTAAGCTGCCTTTTTGCACAGTGGTATCCAATTGAGCAATTCGTTCATTTGCCGCCTTCTCTTTTCGAAGAAGACGGCTAACTATCATATCTACATTATATGTAACTAAGTCAGACTCCTTCTGATGCTGTACAATCTCTAAAACTTCTCTTATAACTTCTGTATTCCTTGACTGTGTCCTGTATTCACGGACCGAAACGTTACCATTGATATAGCTAATCAGCTGCTCAATATATTCACTAAAATTCGGCAAAATATCCCTAGTTAATACTTTGTTATTTTCGTAATCAATCACTCTTATAGCCTGTGTAATTACTTTCATCTGAATTCTCCTTAGTAACTCTATTTTTCCCCAAACACATCTCTACAGTTGCTAGTATTTTCAGACCGTATCCTCAGTATATCTGTGTACTGGTTCTATAATTCTCTTTTATCTAAGTATATCATACTGCATATAAAATTAAAACTTTCTTACTCTTGATATCTGTACTCATTTGTTCTTCTGGTATCTACTCTTCTACCCCTCTTTTATAAAACAAAAATTAAATTAAGGATAATTAGCAGTTATCCATTATTTTATATGGAGATGAATACAGATGAATATCCAACAATATATAAATAATCTTACTGACCAAGAATTCGAGGAACTTTGTACTGAATACCTGAAACTACATTATAAAAACAAAAATATTGCCATACATGGTACACGCTTAAGAAAAGACGGTGGGAAAGATATTGTAGGAACTGCATGTGATGTTCCTTATGAAATATGGGCTGAATGCAAACGACAAAATCGTGCTCTTGGACTTGAGAAAATTTCCAAAAATGTTATTTTGGTTATTTCAAAAGGAATTAATGAGTTAATTTATTTCTCTACAAGTGATATTACCAGAAATGCGATTAAACATGTTTCAATTGTCGCTGCTAAGCATAATTTTTCTGTCACTTTCATATATGGAAGCCGCCTGTATCAGGAATTATCGATTCTTCCACGTTTTCAATATTGTTTTGAAAAATCAGATGAGATAATAAAAAACGATTTAAAAATCTCCCGATTTTTTAGTGTATTTGAAGACACAGAGCAATATACGGAAGGCTCAGAACTCGTATTACAACGAGATAATATTTTTTACATTGATATTTATCTTACCAATTTGTATAATACAACCGTTTCAGATGTGACCTGCATATTACCCAAAATGGCAGACATTATATTTCATATTCCTGAAATTCATAACAATTTTAATTTGCAACAGGGAAGCAGCCGTGTTATACAAATACGTGCTGAAGTATTAAGCTCTTACACAGTGAAGCATATTTCTAACTTTACCTTAAAATACAAGAGTAATAACCATACTTATTCAAAAAAAGTTCCAGGAGGACTCATAGATCCAACAAAACTCATTTACTATCCTTTGGTAGGAGAGAATTTACAAAATTTCTTAAGTAATAAAATACTTCCACTTTTAAAAGATAAAACTGCCAGTCAAATTTATGTGCTTAATATAACTGGAAAATCAGGAACAGGGAAAACACGATTACTATGTGAAATAATAAATTCTGCTAAAAGCTATAATTTTCAGACGTTATATTGCGATGCCAAAAAACAAACTGGATTTTCCATATTAAGAGAATATCTATGTACTTGTCTGGGTTTACCTTATGCCACTGGAAATATCAGTTGCACATTAGATGATTTTTCTAAAATAATAGAAGAATATTATGGGAACCCTAAGGTAAGTGATGCTGTTTTTTCTTTTGTTTTTTATGAAAAAATAGATCCTGATATTTTATATTACCTAAAAGAAGCACTTCTTTTCTTTTCTTGTAATATAGTAGGCGGAACTCCTTTGATTTGGACAATAGACAATTTACAATGCCTGGATAAAGAGACTCTAGACATCATATATTTCCTGATTGAACATTTACAGGAATCTTTTCCTGAAGTGATTTTTTCTTTAAGTACGAATACAGAAATTATGCCAACTGAAGCCCAGGGATTTGTAAATGAATTTCTGACTAAAATAAACGAATATGAGGATGTTGTTTCGTTTGCATATAATTGCGATGAAATGAAGAGTAATGATGCAAAAACACTGTATTATCATGCCATTCCTAATTTGCAGGGATTTGATTATTTCACACACTTATTAATAAACAAAAGTGGAAAACGGCCATTTGATATTATTATGCTAATTCACTGGTTTTATGATCAGAATCTAATTAATATATCAACACATAATATGGTGATTCCCTCTGCAAAAAAAGAAATTGAGAACTTTATAAAACAAATACCTGTAAAAAGCAAGGAAATTATAACTCGACGTTTTGAACTGCAAAAGCATAAAAATTTTTCTTTTTGTACACCTTTAACATATTTTAATGCATTTAAAACTGTTGTGAAATCAATATTATATTTTGGTGGAGAAACACCTGTTGATTTTTTGACCAGTTTAAATATAGACGATGATATGCTATTTGAACTAAGTCAATCTTTATTTTTTAAGTATATGGATAAATACCCTAAAATTGTATTTTATCATGACAATATTTACAGATATTTTGAAACGTATGAATTTTACCAGAATGACCGTCCACTTTCTCTGCAAATTATCAAGTGGTTAAATGAAAATGCCTGGTACAAGTCTAATCTGAGGACCACAACAATTTTTGACTGTTATATACGTGCTTCAGAATATGAGGAAGCAGTCAAATTTGGAATAGATTCTATTTCAAGTGAATATAACAAGAGAAACTTTCAGGCAATCATACATATTGGGAAAAAATTGTTAAAAGATATTCCTAAAAGTCAAGATACACCAGAGAAGTCAACTGATGATCCCTTTGCAGAATTTATGGATGTAAGTACAAAATTTCGTATTTATTATGCAGTTGCTGACGCATATAGGATTTATCAAGATTTATCTCAAAGTGTATATTATTATAAGAAAGCTTATGCAATACTGCAGCAATACAGTATTTCTGGCTTTAATTCCATTGATACGTGCAAATTTTTTCATAGATATTCAAATGCCTGTATTTCAGCCGCAGATTATGATGATGCGTTAATCATTTTGGATTATTTTAAAGATTATAAAGAACGAAATAAATTTTATGATTTCATTATGCACAATCGATATTCTGTAGTATATTTAGCAATGAATAACATAGAAAACGCATTATCATCAATTAATAAATCATTAGAAATTGCGATAGAATGTAAGGAATCACAGTGGGAAAGTGTCTCTTATTCAGACAAAGCTTATATTTATTATCGTGCCTATGAGGATAAGGAAAAAACAATTTTATATTTTAGTAAAGCGGTAGAAAAACATATTTCCGAAAAAGCTTCTATTAATCGAAGCTCTGAAATTCTTGCACAGGAAGCTTTTGTGAATTTACTTACAGACAATCTTGAAAAAGCGGAGTATCTGGCAAATTTGGCGCTGAATCGTGCACTTGAAATTAATGGAACATCAATGGAAGTAAAGAGTAGAAATTTAATAGGAATTGTCCAATATTTTCGCGGTAAAAAAGAAATTGCATTTTCCACATGGAAGAAGGATCTTATAATTTCTGCACAGAGGATGAATAAGGATGGAATGATAAAGCTACATACAAATTTAGGAGCAGCCTATATTCTGCAAAGTAAATATGTTCTGGCCAAGGAAGAGCTTGAACAGGCATATGTTCTTTATCAAAAATTTAAGGTCTCTCCAATGACACACAAGCCGTTAATCTATAATTTGTTATTAATTTACAATATTTTAGGTGATACGTCAAAAAGAGATAAGCTGTTTACGGAGGCTTATTTTGGCAACCTTTCTTCCTACTACAACCAGCTTATCTCTAATAGTCATATCATCACAACAGATGATTATTGGCCCTTACAATTTAACCATGTATTCTTCAATTACTGATTCCCAGGGAATCTGATCCATACATCAGATTCCCGTTTTTATCAAAAATAATATCCTCTTTATTACGATTTGTAAACCAATAGTAATTATTCTGCAATGTTCTATAGTCATCTGAAAAATATATAATAGGGACATTTATTCGGCATATATCCCAGCTTACATTTTCCTGCAAAATAATGTGAGGGGCGCCAGTAACGTTTTTCACATCCAAAAACTGCAAAACAGAAAAGCCAAACAATTGTGTAAATAATTTTATGTATTTATCACGGTATAACGAATTGCTAAAGCTGACAACAATGACGCTTTTTTGTGATATTTTTTTATAATTTGCTTCAATCCATAGGTCTTTTAAATACTTTTCAGAATCGCATAATTGATATAATTCATCTCCCCACTTTTTGAATAAATATGCTTTCACATCCTGTCGAAAAGGCACTGTCCGAATAGGACCTGAAATCTGTCCTCGGTGAAAAACTTTAGCATTTGCACACATTCTATTTGTATATCCAGCCTTTCGAACGCGAAAAGCCAGATCTACATCACAATGAATGTTTATGCACATTTCATCCTGTCCGCCGAGTTTTTGGTATAAATTACGATTCATCATCATACAACCGGAAGATACAAGCGGAACATCACGGTCCTTTTGAGAGAAGGCAGATGGTTTCCCATGGCGAAGAAAAAGCAGAATGTCAATTTCATAAATTCCCATACCGTATCCAAATAAATTTCCAGAATTTGTTTCGTAGATTGTTGCTGATACACAGCCCTTTTCATCTATGTCTGCATAAGTTTTTTTCATACTTTGTAGCCAATTACCAGTAGGATAGATATCACAATCTATAAATAGCAATGTATCATACTGGGCGTGATCAACAGCATAATTACAGGCTGCTGCATATCCTTTGTTTTTAGGCATATTTAGGACTTTAACAGAATACTCCTTCTCTAAAAAGTCAATATTTGTGGCTGGATTGTCGTTAACTATAATAATTTCGTACAATTCTTCTGTTTTTAATGCATCCTGCAACAGGACAAGGCACATTTTTAAGGAAGATAATCCATTATAAAAAGTTACAATCGTTGAAAGACCCTGCATTATTATTTCCCCTCCAATACATTTTCTATTATATTTGCTACTATTTTGGAAGCATGTCCGGTTTCACACAAACCATACGATTCATTCATCCAATCTAAAGTGTTTATTTCTTTTTGAGATATAACTGTTGATAGCTTTTTTATAACTTCAAAAACTGTATATGCTTTTGGAAAAGGCAAATCGTTAAAATTTTGGTTAAATCCTCTGTCCAAAAGATATTCCTCTAAATCTGGGCAGTATAGTAATATGGGCTTATTCAATAATGCAAAATCTGAAATAATGCTGGAATAATCACTGATTAAAAAATCAGCTGCTATAAGTAATTCCTGTACATCTTCATAAGATGAAGCATTTATTACTTTTTTTGAATTTCCTGGCCAGTATTTTGAATTATAAACATTTGTATGCATATGAATTACAAATGTCCAATTGTTTTCTGTGCATTTTTCCAGTTCTGACAATATTTGTTCAGATGGCAGTGTATATTTATCAACACCCATATCCGCTCGAAAAGTAGGCGCATATAATAATATTTTATCGTTTTTATTAATCGATAGATATGATTTTACTTTTTGTGATATAGAATCGCGGTCTCCGTTTAATAAAATATCTGTTCGAGGAAGTCCTTTTTGCAGTATCTTTCCTGAATACCACATATCTCTTCTTATCAAAAATGTAGAAAAATCACTGTTGGATAAAAACAAATTTATCATTTTAGAATCGTTCTTAGCACTATCAATATATCTTTTGGATAACTTGTTTATTGCGGCGCGTTCCGTATTTTTCAGTCGGATTCCTCCATGCCAAGTTTGGATATAATACTGATTTTTTCGCTTTCGAACATATCGTGATTTGCGACGATTAGAAATCCAAATTTGTGCTGTTACCTGCTCATATATTCCTCTGATAGAATGATATGGAATCTGTCGGATACAAGTCGGCATTTCAGGCGGATTTTCATGATCGCATAACCAGACTATATCGGCATCGCAATCTAATTCTAATAGTTGTTGTACAATATATTTGGGGCTATCACAATAACCATGATTTTTAAAACAGGAAATAACGATTTTGCTCTTCTTGACAGGAAATATTCTGAAAAAATAAAATAGTAATTTTAAAATTACATCCTGCACGCACTCTATTTTTTTGTTTTTTGTTTTTATAAATAAGCGATTTACTTTCATGTGTACCATTCCTATGAAAAATGACTTCTCTGATATAAACACTAATAATGGATAACTGCTAATTACCAACTATATTATACCAAATCTAGCTACCATTTTCCATCTATTTTGTTTTTGCGCAAAAGCTTAATAATATGTTTTTTTATGATATCATCCACTTTTGGGTATTGTATTCCCTTATTTTCCTTTTTTTGTATGCCAAAAAGACCGCCCTACCTGAAGCCAATCCATTTTATTACTATATTTAGGAAAATTTGTGCATCTATGCTACTCTTCTTATATTCATCCGATTTCTAGGATGCATTTCCCTTAAAATTTCTGCCTGCTTTTTTGATGCAATGTGTATATATATTTGAGTTGTTTTTATTGAACTATGCCCCAGTATCTGCTGCACACAACTAACATCAACCCCCTCTTCTATTAGGTATGTTGCAAATGAGTGTCGGAACATATGTGGAGTAATATTTCTCTCAATTCCAGCTAACATAGTGTACTTTTTTAGCATTAATCTAATTGACTGTTCTGTATATCTGTTTCCTCTACTATTAACAAAGAAAAAACCGCTTTTTTGGATCGCCTCTAAATTATGTGCATAATATTTTTTTAAAATATCCAAAATGTCAGCAGAAGCAATCTGGATATATCTTTCCTTGCTACCTTTACCCATTATTTTTATTAAGCCGGTATTTAAATTAATACAATCCGCTTTTATGTTCGATATTTCATATACTCTGGCTCCTGTAGCAAATAAAGTTTCTACTACTGCGACATCCCTCAACCAGTATTTGTAGTGTTTTTCACTACCTATAGCTTCGTATGTATACATACAATTTAGAAGTCGTTCAATTTCTTCACGTGGTATTATTCTAGGAAGAATGGACGACTCTTTGAACTTAACTTTAATTTTTCTAAAAGGATTCTCATTAATAATTTCACACTCTTCCAAATAATTATAATAGGCTTTGATTGATGCTATTTTTCGTTTTATAGTCTTTTGTTTGTACGTTTTATGCAATTGTGTTATATAATTTTCTATTATGTTTTTTTCTGGTATATCTTCTTGAGCATATTCAAAGAATTGTCTTAAATCAATCCTATATGCCTTCAATGTATTCCAATCTAACTCTTTCCTAAATTCACAATATTCTAAATACTTTTTTACGTGTTCTTTATAACTCATAGATTTGACCTCCACACCTTTTTCGTTAGTGTAGCACATTTTTAAATGAATAACACGCATGCTTTTATGATAATACCTTATTATCCTATATCAAAATATATAACAGATAGTGCAGGAGAATACACTTTGAACGCAATAATTTTAGCAGGTGGATATGGTTCTCGTATGATAGCAGAAAAACAATATATCCATAAGCCGTTATTACCAATTCTTGGGCTTCCTAATATTGAACGAACAATTTTGATGTTAAATGACTTTGGAATTAAGGAAATTTTTATAATTGCAGGAATTTATGCTGATCAATATACATTTTTACATGAAAAGTATGGTTGTACTATTGTATCTGACCCTAATTGTTCAGTATCTACACTTTATGGAATATACAGTGTTATAAACAATATAGGAAATACTTTCATTATCGAGGGTGACGTTGTTTTGGCGGAGAATATATTTACTAATAAATCTTATAGCTATTATTATGTGATGAAATATTTAAGTCCCGAAACTGACGCCTGGAAACCTGTTCTTGATTCTGAAGGACGGGTAAAGTCTTTTGAAATTGGCAATTTTTCAGAACCGTGTATTTTTGGTGTGTCCTTTTGGAGTAAATCTGATGCAGAAATTTTCAAACAAATTATTACAGATATAAGTACACCTGAAAACTTGTTGAATAGTAACAACTTCTGGGATGACTATTTTATTGATTTTTTAGACTTAATAAAAATTTATACTTTGGAAATTTCTAATTATGCTGCAACTGAAATGAATAACACAACCGAATATAGTATGGCAATAGCGATGTGTCAAAAATACTATTCTAATCCAAATCAATATTTTATAAATTTACATCAAAGCAGAAAACAGTATACATATGTATTAGATATCTCTCAGGCACTAAATTATACAAAAAAGCTTTTGGAGGATTATAGCTATAAGCATCCTGATGAAGGCCTGAATTTAAGTATTCCATCGCACTTCGAAGATAATGAACATCCTTATGTAATAAGAATGGGAGATGCAACCATCGGATTTATAGATTTAGCTATGGAAAAACAATTTTTTCTTCTAAGAAGAATTTATATTGATGTCCCCTATCGGAGGGAACTATTAGGAACGCAAATTTTAAAAAACATAATTACCTTTTCCAAACTCATAAACAAAGAATTAAGGGTAAATGTTTATGATGACGAAACCGCTTATTTTTATAAGCGCCTTGGATTCGAAAAAAATTATACCAATTATACTATAAGGAGAAAATGAGTATGAATATAGTTCACGAATGTTTAACTTATTTTAAAAATATAGATATAAATTTTGATTTGTTAATAATAGCTGATACCCAAAATAAAACTGTAAAAAATAGTAATTATATTGTTCATACTGATGAAAGCGAGTTCTTTTCGAGAAAAGAATTTGCTGAAATCGCTTCAACATTATTCTATATTTTTGGTTATGCAAAAGTTTTTTACTCCGAATTAGATTTTATAAAATTTGTAATTGAGGAGCAGCCATCTTCCACGGAATGTTACATATATAATTTTAGCAGAGATGGCATTGCTGAAGGTAAAAAATCACTAATACCATCTTTTTGTGATTTATGTGGTCTTAAATATACTGGTTCAAATGCCTTTACAATATCATTATTAAGAAATAAATGGATATTTACACAGGTACTTTCTAATATGGGAATTTTGACACCAAAATCTGTTCTGTATACATTCAATAATCATAGTATACTAGATCCATTTTTGAATAAAACAATTCTTTTAAAGAATGTTTATGAATCTGCGAGTATAGGTTTAACAAAAGATAATAAAATATATTTAACAGAAGAAAATCTGAAAACAATTGACATGACATTATATCGAATGAACACTAAGCAATTACTTATACAAGAATATGTTTCTGGGCTAGAATGCGAAGTTTTAGTAATACAATTTAAGGGAAAATATTATGCACTTGAACCAGTAGAAATTGTTATAAATGGTAACGATTTTCTAGATTCATTAACATCAAATCTGTATAACTATTCATTTAGAAAATTATCCGATAGTTTAAGTTCTGTAATAATAGAAAAAATCAAAAAACAAGCAGTCAAAGCTGCCCGCATATTGAATATTAAAGATTATGCCCGATTTGACTTCCGTATAGAAAGAGACCAGCCATATCTAATTGATATAGCTGGTACACCATACACTATAAAGCATAGCTCAGTAGCATTTTTATTTGAGAATATTATGGGTTTAGATTATAAAGATATTTATAAGACTATAATGGCGTGCTCTTTTTCAAATTATGATACGCATCAATCATAGGATGTGTATTGCAGATCAGATAGCATAAGTCCACGACAGAAAAAGGATGCTAATTCACTAGATCGTCGTTTCAAAGGTAGCAACTTATTACAAAAATCATACCCATCCAGAATTTTATGATTTAAAATAATCTGTTTTAAAGCAAGAACTTTTTTATCCCAAAAAACTTCTTGCTTTTTAAATAATGATGGAACAAAATTATTTAGTGAATTAAGAATTTCTTCTGCATTCTGCCACTTTTCTTCTAGTATATATCTGTATATTTCAAACCAAGCAAAATAATAACGATAAAAGTCATCAACATCTTCATCATCAACATCTGAAACATCATCGCATTCCATTAAATCTTCCAAATATTTTTTGAATTTGAGATAATCTAAAATATTGCCATAATATAGAGTCAAGGAACATATATTAGTAATGATGACAAATTCTGTTGCACATGAAATATGTTGCAATTGTTTTCTGAGTTTTTTTACAGCTTTTCTAGCATATCTGAAACAATACTTTTTAGTATGACATTGCTCATATCTAAGAAAATCTGCTATTATCATGTTGTTTACCATCTTTTGTGGATAAGGTATTAATATTTCATTTTCTAAAGAAATGCACATAGCTCTTCTGCATGATTGTATAGCTTCAGTATATTTTTGTATAACTATATCAGTCCCTGCTTCACATATTAGTGTGATACAATACTCATCCCAGATTTGATTATCATAAAAATATTTTTTAGCTTTGTCATAATATATATTACATTGTGTCTGATTTACAAACAGAAATGCTTTTCGATTAAATACGTTCTCCATATATTTTGCAATGCTTTTACTAGATTGGGAAATTTGTATATTCTGACTGAGTGAGAGGCTAAGATCATAGATCCTTTTAAAAATTTCCGTATCATTCAATACATCCAAGATAAATGGTGCAATATCATAAATAATCCTAAGTCTTAAAACAGTTTCATCAATGGTAGGTATCTCTATGGGATATTTTGACAGAACTAAATAAATAGACTCTTCAGCATACTGAATTAACTGACTTAATATTTGTTTTAACTGTAAATCCCATGGTTTGTAGTTCTTATACATAAAATGGAAAAATGCTCTTGCCAGTTCTGCTTTTAATGGGATTTCAAAATAATCTTTTTGTAAATCCTGATAGATTTTTTTTAGTCTAGTATAATCTGTTGCTCTTTTGCAAAGGGAACTATAAAATGATTTTATTGTTTCAAAATCATTATAATAATAGGAGTCTATTTCTTTTGCGACTAATTTTTCTATTTTTTTTATCCGTTCCAAATTATTAAAACTTAACGCTTCTGAATAGGCAAGTATAAGAAGAGCAAAAATTTCATCTTTTAAATATCCATTATATGCCCATAAATAGTATGCCCTTAAATAATATTGATCTTGTTCCTTGTTACTATAATAATTGTAGTAATCTAAATATCTTTCCTTATTTTTATAATTCAGCTCTTTCTTTAAAATTTCTTGTATTTCATCACATGCAAAAGAATAAAAATTTAATGAGTTTCTTTTCAGTAACACTTGCTTTTGCGCTAGATATAGGCTTTCTCGAACAGTATTTGTTTCTTTATGTGTTATGCTTGCGATTTCTTGGCTACCAAAGCTTTTTAGACTGATTGAGGAAGACAAAATGATGTCTTCCATATCATATTCATTCACATTTCTAGATAGTCCATCTTTTTTGAGCTGACTCAATCTATACGTTACCACTGAATCTAAGGCCCTAAAAAAGTCAACATCTTGCTCTACTAAATCTACATACAGAAAATCAATCAATTTTAAATTTGACGCACAAATTTTTTTGATTTGTTTCACCTTTTCCTTTATATCATTTTTTTTAATAATTATCTTATGTTTGTCCATTAAATATTGCAAAATATCATTTTCATCATAGTCTTCCAGAATATTTTTTTCGATCGTAGTACAAGATAAAAAGTCATTTATACATGAATCATCAACATTACTTATGAGAAAATATAAATGATGCTTAAAGGTACTTTCAAGATTAGTTATATTTTCTATTAATAGCTGAATCAAATATTTTACTCTATTATCTATATTAGAGTAGTCCGATAAGCAAATCAATAAATCCGAAGAAAATCTTTTCTTAAGAAGATTACATATTTGATTAAATTGGCTATCGTTATTTTTAGCTGATGTTGATGTAGCTATATCAATTCCAAACCCCCACCGTATCGGTAATGAAATAGTAGTTTCGATATTATCTAAGGATCTCGTAGAAGAATTATCGTATAAAGATAATTTATCTCCTTCAGCAATATAGATTTGCAATTTGTTATCACATCTATTTCTGCTATGAATTCTATTGATAACTTCAAATACTACATACGATTTCCCTGATCCATGATTTCCTAAAATAACTGTTGCTTTTGAGGCTGATGCGTTGAAATATCCTTGAACCAAATCGTCTATCAGCTTATTTCTACCTTCTATTTTTTTATATCTATGCTCTTTCATAACTTTTAAATATATTGATCTCTAGTAATATAATATTGGATAATAAGGTATTATCTTGTAATTTTTTTATTTAACTCCTTACTATCAAAGTCATTATAACAAAAATGTCTATTTTTTTCCATAGATTTGATGCATTACATGTGTAGATTTGTTCTCTTCTCTCATATTTACTTATTTTAATCTAATCCTATCCTACTTCATGTTACTCAAAATAGTCTCATTTGTACACGCAAAATAAGCCGCCAATAATCGTGCCGGCTTACTTTTCTGCTGTAATTTACTAAATCAATTGCTATGCTACGAATTTCAGTATATTCATCCTATTTCTAGGGTGTAAGTCTCTTAGAATTTCCGCTTGTTTCTTAGCGGCAACATGTATATAAATTTGAGTTGTTTTTATTGAACTATGTCCTAATATCTGCTGTACACAACTAATGTCTACACCCTCCTCAATCAAATAAGTTGCAAATGAATGCCTAAACATATGTGGAGTAATTTTTCTTTCAATACCGGCTAAATTGGTGTATTTTTTTAACATCAATCTTATCGATTGTTCCGTATATCTGCAACCGCGGTTATTGACAAAGAAAAAGCCGCTCTGTTTAATCTCTCTAGCGTTTTCTTTATAATAATTCTTTAGGATATCTAAGATTTCGGATGAGGCGATCTATATATACCGTTCTTTTCCACCTTTGCCCATGAGTCTTATGAGGCCTGTATTTAAGTTCACGCTATCTTCTCTTATATTTGAAATCTCATAAACTCTAGCTCCAGTAGCAAAAAGAATCTCTATTACTGCTATATCTCTTAACCAAAATTTATGTGCTTTTTTATTATTCTTATTGTCTTGTGTATACATGAAATTTAGAAGTTGTTCAATCTCTTCACGTGGAATGATTCTTGGAAGAATTATTGATTCCTTAAACCTCACTTTAATCTTTCTGAAAGGATTATCAGTAATGATTTCCTTTTCTTCAAGGAAATTATAATATGCCTTAACTGATGCAATTTTACGCTTAATTGTTTTTTGCTTAAACTTTTTATGCAATTCTGTTATATAATTCTCTATCTTTTCTTTACCAGGGATATCTTCCATTGTGTATTCAAAAAACTGTCTCAAATCTATGCGATATGCCTTAAGTGTATTCCAATCCAATTCTTTCCTGAACTCACAATACTCAAGATATTTTCTAACCTGTTCCGTATAATTCATATTTTGTATCCTCCATACCTTTTTTCGAGTAGTGTACCACAGAATTTTACTTTCTTCTCTTTTCTATTTATATGGATAATTGAGAATTATCTATTAATTAGATGGAGAAGCTTATGGCAACAATAAAAGAATTTAAGAAAAACTATATCAAAGCAATGCAAGAAGGCTATGCTGCCATTTTCGCAGGTGCGGGACTTTCTAGGGCTTCTGGATTCGTAAATTGGAAGGAATTACTTCGAGATATTGCAGAGGAAATTTCACTCGATGTAGATAGAGAAACTGATTTAGTTGAAGTTGCACAGTTTTATTGTAATGAGTCAGGTGGGCGTTCAGGGATTAATGAAAAAATACTCAATCGTTTTGTCAGTAATTCGCAATCTAATGAAAGCCTATCACTTTTGGCTGAAATGCCAATAAATACATATTGGACAACCTTTTCAATTCATTTTCTCTTTTCTAAAGTTGAATTTCAACTTTTTGGCGAGCTTCAAGTTCAATCATAACCCTATTTCTGTGCTATTTCTAGTTGGTGACTCACTTTACGTATCTTTTTTTCCAACTCTTTTATTTTTGCAGATTTTTTCCTAAATATCATTTTTCTCTCCTCTTCGTATTGCGTTTAACCTTGCAACTGAAAATCTGCATTTGTTTCATCCTTTTAGAAACAGAAAAAGGCATTTAGAATTAATAGAAACTACCTACCATTGGTGCCTGTCACCTTGTATGCCAATGCTTCCTGCCCACTTATTTTATCTGGAAGACTCCAGTTGTTGGATTTTCTTCTTTTTATCGCATTTTTTTGTGCCCGACACCGCACACTTTCTTAAATATAAAATCCAATATCTAGCCTAATAACATATGGAGCGCACTGTCTGACACCTTTTGTATGACTTCATGAATATCTTAATATCTTTTACAAATTTCTTTGATTTGACTTTCCAGTTCTGGATAAATAAAGGCTTGATTTATTCCACAACTATTTAGTTCTGATAAGATGCCTGCTTTACGATTACTTGGTATAATTATTCTTTCTTGAATACAATTATTTTCTTCCAACGGATTAAATAAATTATCTTTATATTCCCCAAAATATGAAAAAAGCGTAAAATATCCATCCTGATTTTTGATTCTTTCATTCCGTAGTTTTGCTTTAATTCCAGCCATAGTACTCTCATTCAAAATTGGATCAACTGTAGGTGAATTAATTTGTATAAAATTATTTGAACGATCTGGAAATAACTTCTTTAAGAGCAAGGATAGCGGTACTTCGCTCTCATAAAACATAGGTATATTACATAATAATACAACACCATCTTCCTCTTTTTGTGTATCATCATTACAAGCAAAGTATAATGCTATTAATGAATTGCCTGTAAAATCTAATAAACGAGTTGGTGTCCCATAATGTTGCATTTTCACCAGTTTTTCAAATGCGTCCAATCCCTCAAAATCATTTGGACATCTTCTAAGTAGTTCATCTATTATATTCTTCTCATTCTCAAACCATTCTTTTTTTCGAAATAATTTTGGTATACATTTCCAAGACTTATTTGCTTGTCCGCGATATACAATTTTATCAAACCGCCCACCTTCAGAAATTTCTGGATATTTTTTATTTCCACATTCTCCAACATAATTTATAAAGTCACCTAAATCTTGAATTATCTTTTCCATATGTACTTCTCCATTCAGCAGATATTGTAAATTTAAAACAGCACTGGAAAATCATCGCATATTCTTGCGATGAGATTCATTTTCATCATCTTCTTCATCATCTATATCAAACAAAACAGCTCTATTTCCAATCAATCTCAATAATTCCTTTCGCTCTTTTCTTAACATCTTTCATCTCTTCATACAGCTTGTCTATATTGCATTTTTTGTGTGCCTGACACCTCACATACGTGTAAAATGTAAAAAGACAAAGTCTCCCTGTCCCTAAAGAAACTTTGCCTTTTAATCACCACAGATTAATTATACCACTTTTCAATAAAAGAACAATCCATAAAAACTGTAACTTTTTATTCCATATTAATATTCCCTGTTTTGCTTTATAAACGGTGGTAAAAGGGAGATCTTTTTTCTTAAAAGCAAAATCTCTGTTCAAAGATATGTATCCTTAAGTTTTCCTACTTCGTCTTCCCACGCCGACATCGCCTGAATCTTATGATCCGTGTACTGAACACAACGTTGATTCTCCCGCTCCTCAATCTGTTGCATCCGCCTGATATACCTGTTCAGATTATTTTCTGTTTTCTCCCATTCATATATCCAATCCGTCCTGAGCATATCATAATCTAAAAATGCTTCCGTTCTCTGCTGGAGTTTCTCCTTTAATGCCATGCTCTTGCATATTGCAGCCAACATAACACATATTGTAACTGCAAGAAGAACCAGCACTTTGCAGTCGATATTTACATTACAAACAGATATTACATCTATATCAATCATTGTCAGAGAAAGACAGAATCCTGCAATTCCACCTGTTAAAATTTCCACCAGACTAAACTTCTGTAATTGTTTTTCATATTGCTCTCGTTTCTGATTAGATTTTTCAATCCGCTCTGACAAATCCTCATAAAACATCTTTTCTCTCTGATCGTCTTTATAGGATTGCTCTGCATCAAATTTAATTTGACCATAGGTTTCACGCAGATAGAGTTTTAGTTTCGACTTCCACCGAATATACTGTTCTATCTCCTGATCATACTTTGCTTCTTCGCCTGCCTGTATTGCGCTCCAGACCATTTTTATATTATTAATCTCATCCTGTGTGGTCAGTTCTTTCTTTATCTTTTCAAGTTCTTTGCATTCTTTAGAACCCAGATTTTTTGGTGCAATTGTTGATCCTTTCAACACAACATGGAATTTTCCATATGGTGGATGTCCTTGATAATCTTTTAGTCCTTTTTCCTTCTCCGTCAGTAAAAGCTGTTCTGTAGAAAGATATAGAAATGGTGGGTACAGAATCTCTTCTTCATCAGGAAAGCCACTCTGTTCTCCAAGCACATCATTTAGGTCAATGTGTTCTAGCGTATCCTGTGCTTCAATATCCATGAGGACAAGTCCATCCTTTTTCTGGAAGTATTTCACTGATCCATCTACTGGTGGCTCGCGATCCATCACCTTTGAGGTAGACAGGAAGGACGGATTCTCTCCATTCTCCATACACACGTAAGTATGCCTTCTGTCATCCCTGTAAGTAAAAATTGTCGCTTCATCTTGCCGGTGTTCCGACTTATATTGTGTATACTTACACATCGCCGAATACAGATTCCCATAGACATTCAGAAGTTCATCCATGTTGTCCAGAATTTGTTCATCAATTCTTCGTTTTTCAGTCCATAATCTGCTCTTTTCGTTCTCAATGCCTGGGAAAAGGAGCATATTGATCGTTTCGTATGCGTTATTTATACTATAGAATTTCCTGAGTTCTATCTCTGAGGAATTTAATTGAATCTTCTCAACCGCTCCCTGATAATACAACAGACTTCTAAGCTCTTCCTGTGTAATAAATGAATATTTTCCCATAGCATTCTCCTCTTTATCTTCTCTTCAACTTGCATCCGATAAATTATACTTATAAATCATTTTTAGATAGTCTATATAAGCTTTTCTAATTTCTTCCTTTTTACATCTCCTCTCTTTCACCTGATGATCTGACACCCACTGAATCAAGAACTCATAGGTTATGTCAGAAGTAACATCATCATAGAATTCCTGCCATAATATTTTCCAATTCATCTCTCCATACTTCATAACAAGTGTTCTGCTTATTGGCGATATAATCCAGCAGCGTTTCTCCTCCGAATCCTGTTCACTCAAATTGAATGGTAATGCTTTCACCTGCAGTTCTGGATAGAACTTTGGATCTGTCACTTCACGGTAGTAGCGGCTACTTGGTCCTGATGCAGACACGTTCTGCCATGAATTTTTGTAAAATGCAATCTCATCAAATGAAATTATTGGATTTTTCTTCGGCGTTAACCATGCATACAGCGTTACATTTTCTCCGAAACCTCCTGTGACAAAATAATCCACTTGAACTTGTTTTGTTCCTATAAGTAACTGATAAAGATCTTCATCTTCAATCAGAACATTTCCAGCTGCAAAATATTGATTTACATTCTCTGTATTCAACTCATTTGTCCGGATGTTTGTCGACTGGATTTTTTCTTTATTTTCCATCAGACGAATGGATGAAATATGATCTCGCTGTCCATCATTTTTTATAATGTCAACACAAAAGACCATTTTAGCATCTGGCATTCCTTTTAGAAGTCTTTTCATCTGCGTGTACAGCATACGGAAATCTATGATTGCTTTATTCCGCTTTGTCCATCCATGTTCATCCAAAAGATAAGATTCTCCAGTAATCAGCAGTTGATCATTGTTCAGATTCTTTGAGATTTTTTCTATTGACTCCCACCTTCCATCTCCATAAATCGCTCGGTACAGATAAAGATACGGTTTCCTCTGATAAAGCTTATCAAAAAATTCTGCTGTACTATCTAATGGATCCTGCTTTTTTTCACTCCAGGCAGCCATTGCTTTAAGAAAATGCTTCATTGTAGCCTGATCCCATTTTTCCGTTATTACGTTATCCCGGAATTCGTTTCTACTGATTTTCAAAAGTTTTTTCACTTCGCCGCCAAGAAGATCCATATATAATTTCAGATATTTTTTGTATGGCATAACCTGTCCATTCTCACTGACCAGAACATTCTTGTATGTCATATTCTCAAGACCACTCAGATTGTCTGCAAGATCAACCCTGTAAAGAATCTTTTCCTTATTAATCCATCCATAATAGTTTCCCTCAAATTTATCAATCAAGGAAATCCCATCCTCATCTTTTAAAACATCATACCCTGTACGCCATTTTCTAAAATGATCTGATTCCATCATCCAGTAATTTACACCTGGATGGAAATTGATTGGAAGCACTTTATCTGTTCTTCCTTTCGCAGAAATATAAATTGGAAACAGACGGTGATTAACTTTTATATGAATAAATTTTTCTAAGAACTCACCTATATAGCTGATTATATTATTTATGTCAAAGAAATCTCCCGGTCCGGAAAACTCGATCTCTCCTATTGCGTCTTTCCTATCGGCATTCTTTCTATTGCTGTTCCAAATCATGAACCTATCGAGTGGAATACCAACACAGACTACCGTTCCCCTCTCTTCCATATCATAATCTTCGGTTGTAACATGACTTCCATTTTCAGGAGAATCTATCGTGATCTTATAGCCTTCTGCGTCCTTGATTGAATGCGTATAGATTTCCACCTTATCTGCTAGCATAAAAGCTGACTGCATTCCAATTCCGAAACCGCCTGTTGGTCGAAGCCAGTCTGGCATGTTTTTCAGTTCTTTACTGTAAACCGAACGTTCCTTCCATCCTCGCCCGATATTCGTAATCATTCCTTTACATTCACGCTCAATACCAATACCATAATCCCGAATTCTAAGCTGAACCTTCTTTTTCTCTATGTCAAGTTCATACTCCACTTCAATCGGATATTCCTCGTATAATTCTCTGGAAATATCAAAGGGAGATAATTCTGACTTTTCATAGATTTCTGGATTTAATTTCCGATGTGTCTTATTCTTATTCACATCCAACCATAACTGCATCTTTGTTGCATCCAACGCATTTTGAAGATATTCCCGAATAAATTCAAAGTAATTGGGATAAATATTACCTCCCATGAATAGTGGCATCACACGTTCACGATCCATCTCCACCCGACGTTCCACGCTGGAATCATAACACCGGTCAGAGTCACCCAGAAAAATCCTGGACTTACTCTGCCGCAGGGTACATCCGCCGAGTTCTTTTGGTGCAAGAACATTCCAGTAGCCGATCAGATTCTTCACTTCGCTTTCAATCGATTGGAAATCATCAGAAAGAACCTTGCATACATCCAAATCCGCTGACCGTGCCTCAACTTCCACTTGCATCGGTGTAATCTTAATGTGAGTCACTGCTTTATGTTTCTTTAAATGTAATTTACTCTGATATGGAAGATCCCCGAAATGACGGATCGCACGGATGTTAAATCTGTTATTTTCAATATCCAGTGCATCTCCCACCCGTAACATGGCGCTGATGAATCTCGGATGCACTTTGCCATTTCCCAATCCTTTCGTACACTCCTTCAATTGATTTATAATTTCTTCATAATCTGGCTCTCCATGCAGTTTGGAGGCAATCCGAGCTACATTATACAAGCGTCCAGGAATCGCAGAATTCTCGGAAACAGGAACCCTTTTCTCCAGCTCCAGGATACGGTCTGCATGTCCTTGTCGTATATAGGAACTCACCAGATACATAAGGCATCGCTGGATATGCACTTCCCATGGTTCTTTCGCTTCTTCCGCAACTCCTTTCCCACCCTGCGGTTTCTCCGTCTCAATCTCGCTTATTTTTACCTTATGACTGACCAGATCATTCATGTCGGAATAAAAAAGAGCGGCTTCCCTGTCGTCAGCCAACTCACTGTAAATCTGTTCTTCTATATAATTCTTAAAATCCGGATCTCTCCAAAGCATAACCAGGTCATCATACGTAATTGCCATTCCGATATCATGCTGATAAGCACACTCCAGTAACAGCCACAAATCCCCTGCACTGAGCTTATCAATTCGTTCTTTTCCGAGAAGCATTTCAATTGCTTCCAGAATATTGACCGAGTGACTGGCATCATGTCTGCTAAAATGCTGAAAATCAAAAACGATCGTATCCGTCCATGCCTTATATTGTCTCTTCCGTTCCCGCCATTCTGTCTGAATCTCACTTCCATACGCAAGTTCATCACACCGACACTCAAATCGCCATTCAATATACGACTCTGCTGGTGAATGTACACTCGTTTTTTCTACACGCCATGAATTCATTCCTTCGTCTCTACATTCATCCATTTGTATTCCCTCCTGTTCTCTTCTGAAGATTTATCTTTCTAAAAATTCTTTTCATTCATCCTTGCCAACTCTGCTTCCTGTTTTTTCCAGTTTCTTTTTCCAGTTAAATAAGTATCTTCTATAAATCGGAATGCTTTCACAGAAGTGATTCCCTTGATTTCATTTTTATTACAATATTTTCTATAATAAGCAAACAAAATTTCCGTCTTTTCTGGCTCTGTTACTTCTTGTTCGATATTTACAATCCATTCATTGAAAATATCTGCATTTTCCCGGATTTCCAACTGTTTCTGTAATTCATTCTGCTGCTGCATTATCTCTGAAGTCAGGCTTTTCATTCCTGTTTTTAACAACTGAAATTCTGAATAAAACAAAAGTCTTCGAAAAAATAGCACAACTTTACAGTCCCTTGGCTGTAAAAGACAGGATGCATAAATCTTCAGGTAGATTCGAAGTCTCTCGTCCTTCAATGGAATCTCTTTTGCAATCCACCAATTCAGATTCACATCTATGTTCTGTTGTTTCTTTTCTTCTTCCAAATTTCCATTTTCTAGTTCCTTCTTTACTACCGGCTCTACATGATACAATAAAAGGTATTCTTCGATCTGACGATTCAGATTACAGACAATCGCCTCTCTTCCCCTGCTCATCTGAAACAGGTTCTGACTATTCTCCATCAGATAACAAATCTTTATTACATGGGTTAATTCAGTCATGGAAATGGGGTGAAGCATTGCCCACCCCTTACTTTGTCCATATTCCATTACCTGCATTGCAAGTTCATACACAAACAGGTTCACCTGTTCTTTTAGATTCATATCTATACACTCCCTCATACATCCCACAACATAACCATATGGAATGCTATATCGCAATAATCATCTAGCTTTCTGTTCGTTTCATTTGCATTGTCATCCATCAAATATTCTTTATTCAGGATTTCCGTAGAATTGATTGATTCTTTTGAAAAATAGGTTCTGTAAAATGAAAATGCCGATTCTGAAATCAATGTTCCAATATATCCATTCTTTCGAAACTCTTGTTCTAACATACCGAAAAACACATCATAGCGATCATGAAACTCCCAAATTCCCACTTTTTCATAAAAAGCAAGAATATACGGATACAACCATTCGATTCCCCAGCGCATTAATACTTCACAATTTTCTCCTGCACGGAATCCTCTGTACAAAATCTCAGCGTTGTCATCCACATAAATTTCATTTCCAAGACGACTGTTTTCCGTCATAATCAGTAATAAATCTGTTATCTTTTTCTTAAAGTCACTTTCCCCATCAAATAGATATTGCTTGCGAACCTCATGACATAATGATTCTAATGTAATCATGACCTGTGCAGTCGTTATATCTACTTTTTGTTTCCGCTCTATCACAATCTGCGTCAAAAGCAGCTCTAGATTTTCATCTGTTGCCTTCTGCTTGATCACTGCCTCTTCCAAACTATCCATTCTCGGCACAATCTGTTCTGACATCCGAATTTCCATCAGTTTGGAGAGATAATCTTCCTTCTGTTTTTCTTCATATTTCACCTTCAGAGACTGTATCAAATTTTCCTGTAGATTTTCTTTCATAATTTCCCAGTCACACATAATCTCAAGATCTATTCTCTCTTTTACATAATTCTGAAAAATTATACCAATATAATTACTGATATCAAAAATAATTGCACGGTACAATGCCCTGCACATATTATGATTCTTCTTCAATGTCTCCAGAACTTTGGAACTATTCTCCTCTGTATAACCTGATCTTGTAGCAACAACCTCCCCAGCTTTCTTGTTCAGTTCTTCTGCAACATCTGATGCATATTCTGTATCTTTAAACAGATAAAAGAAATTCCATACAAGATCTGATAGCTTACAGGAATTCATAATTACAAATGGAACAAATACAATCCGAAGTTCCTCATTTTGTACAGGTTCATATTTATATCTCACAATGAAATTAAAAATCAGATTCTTAAATCTGGCATAAAAAGCATCATTCAGATATTGAAAATATCCATAATATAACTCTTCTCCTGCCAGTTCCAATCGGCAATCTTCATTTCTCCATAACGAGTTTCCTTCTCTTAGCTGATCCCATTTTACTTTTGGAATTGTCAGATAATTTTCTCCTTCTTCTTGATCTTTCTGCTTTGAGTAAATTGGAAGATCAACAACCATAGGCATGACTTCCTTTTGGAACCATAATGTCTCTGTCACGGATAATCTGCCAACATCTGCCGGACTCATCCAAATACAGCATTTCAAATCTTCTTCAAATGCTTTCCTACATTTCTGAAATTTCTGTTCAATTTCTTCTTTTGGAATTGGATTCACTTTGTCCTGAATTTTACTTCTTATTGTTCTCTCATACCCCCATCTTCTAGATTGTTCAATTGCAGGACTATGTGGGTCATAATGCGTATTCAATGCATAAACACATGGAATCACTTTCTTTGCACCTTTTTCTTTCAATAAAGCATAATAGAAAAACAATAGATTTCCATTATTCATTGTATCATCAAAAATAAGAATACTTTTATCCTTGAACGCATCAAAATTCAAACATTTCATGAGATAACGGTCACTGATTCTTCTAATCTTCTTATTCTTCATTATTTGGGACAATCTTCTGTTCATTTTTCGATCTGCAAGTTTGGTGACCCAATATCCTTTTCTCGTAATTTCAATAATAATATCTATTTCATATTCGTTAATTAATTTTTCCAAATACTCCTCTATCTTATCAATCGTATGATATATATTGTTTATCTTCAACATGGGATGATCATTCCTTCTCTAAAATCCACTCTATTAGTTACTGCCCACAGCATCTGTGTCGGTAACACCTTACCATCTATCTGATCATCCCTGCGTTCGATCATCTAATATAAGGGATGATCTATTCTTTTTTCCCGGCAGTTGTACTTCATTGTGAAGAGCACTATATACTACCGCATCATCATCTTCTTTTACATATATTGCATATTCTTCATCCGAATACCCTTTTAGTAACTCAAACATTCCTCTTACCTCTCTCCTGGACATCTGCGGTGACACATACTTAAGTATAGTCTCATTGATCACATAATATGATTCTTCCAGACTTCCATTCTTTAATCGTTCTAATGTTTTCTCCTCAAGAAATTGCCCAGCCTGCTCCAGGTCTTCTGCCTTCAGATGGATCTCATCTGTAGTCATTTTTAATTCATTCACCAGAAGCTTTTCCTGTGCTTCTGTCAGTTCATATGGTTCCCTGTAAATAATGAACTTATGTGCTGTTGGTACTTTCTTCTCTCCTGCCGATACCGTGAGTGCAATTCCCATCCTGCACTCAACATTTTTCATGTAAAATATTCTATGTCTGAATTCAATGAAAGAAATTTCTCCCCATTCATTATTCACTAAGATACAATATGCAACATCCAAATGCTTTGATACAATAAAACGCCCCTGATATTTCTTCAGCACAGGATTTCCCTTCATATCCTTTATCTCTGTGTCTACTGATAGAACTGCAGCACAATAGGCTTCTGCGCTCTTTTCCGTTGTATCATGTTCCGGATAAAGAAGCAGACGGCCATGCAGAATTTTATCACTCTCCTGAGCATCTGTAGAATGAAAAAGGGTACTGTATTTCCCAATATATGATTTCACAGCCCGATCTTCCGGGTTCATTGCAAACACTTTCGGTGAGAACTCCAACACAGATGTCTTCTTTTGACCTTCAAACATAAACACAGCCGGATCAATCTCCAAAACATCTGCGAGTGCAAGAATCGGATAAAGACTGAGTGATATATTATTGGAAAGAATTCTGGACAATTCGGACTGATTCAGTGAATATCCTTTCTCTTTGCACAAACGTAACAAATCGCTCTGCTTCAAACCTTTTTGCGCAATATGACTCTTCAGAATCGCAATCACTTTTCTATTTAATTCAGTTCTATCTTTCTTTTCATTCATATCTGCATAATCTCTTTCATATCTGAAAATTTATTTTCGCATCTGCATAAGAAAAAAACTTCCACAAAAGTGGAAGTATTCTAACAGATGAAATGGAAAAAGTCCAGTGATTTTTATACGGGAGATTCACTTAATATACGCTCCATGAATACAATAAGCATGCTAACCTTGATTGTGCATTTTTATTTCCCACTAAATACACATATTAATTGAATCATTTACATATAATTAAAGTATTAGATGCTTTCGTTACTTCTCACCCAGTTATTTATAGAATACAACGTATAATTTTTTGTAAGTATTTTATCTTTAAACTCTTTCAAATCTACTTTTGACCACATCTTCTCAACCAACTCATTGCTAACATGTACAAAATTTTCCTCTAACATCTGTCTGAAAATATTGGATGTATTTATATTTTCTTCATATACAACTTCAAGCATTCTATTATCAAATATAGATGACATAAATGCTTCTAGCAACATTTTGTTTTCCTCGTTTTCATCCATTTGAAAAGCCTTAATCACACTGATTAAATAATCATAAAACTCTGAACCACTTTTTATATAGATTCCTCCAAAAGTACTTAAACCAATTTCTTCGTTTAAACCAGTTATTATTGCTGCATTATTTTTGGGAATATAAAGCGTCCTTTCTAAAAGTCTCCTATCTTTCAAATCAAATTCATACCATAAATCATTTTTTATTGAATAAGTAATCTGAATCCGTCTTTGCTTATGTGCAACCTTGATTTTACTAACTTCTTTATTTCTAAGTGCATATTCGTGTAATGGATTGTTCATATCTATATTACATACAACATTCTTCACTCCGTCCATGAGATTGTCTTCACATACAACCTCCATTAACTGACTTAACGTTGCATTGCTTTTTACCTCTTTTAAAAGATACTCTCCTGCTCTTGTCATTTCGGATTCAAAAATATTAATTTCATTTAATTCAAAAACATCTTGAGCTGAGACCATATATCTTTCTTTATTATTTTCCAATGCAAGGCACTTCAAATGCGCTAATCTACTAATTAATACCTCTTCATCTATTGGCTCCACACGGCTATTACTATATTCGTCAAAAGTCAATGGTCGCATCAAATATCTTCCTTCTGACGCTGCCCATGATTGTGCGTAATCTTGCTTTTCTAATTCCATCATTTGTTCTTGAACATATTCTTTATATACATCATATATATCTGACAAGATTTCATTACTAGCATCTAATTCGAGTGCTGATCTGGCGACATTTGTTTGATATTTACTATTCTTTATATTCGCAATTGCCAGTATTGATGCATTTTTATATCCAGGTGTAGAAAATTCCACTCTAATTCCCTCTACACATGTGCCAATTGGCAATACACCGGATTTTCTTTGTCCTCGCCTTATTTTGGTATTCATTAAGCACCAATCTGACATATATTTCATATGTCTTACAGCATATGCTACGGTAACATTCCCATGCTCTTTTTCGCGTACAGCATATTTTTTCCCATCTACATCTAAGCCAAGCTCACTCAGATAATTTATTAAAATTTCTTTTAACGAATCATAACCAATTCGAACACTTTCATTATTATCTATAGAAAAGTACACTGGAATCTCTGGAATAACAATCCACTTTCTCAAATGATCTTCTAACATAGACATATCTACATCAGTTCTAATATATAAACGCACCATAGTTCCATGCTGCTCTATTCTTTTATCTAATTTTGTTTTATCTATTTTCCGCAACAAATAACTACCGTTTACCTTGCGCAAATTAATGCTATTTGCTTCTTCCTGCTCGATAGAGCTCGTTATAATATCAATATCATTTGCCACCATAAAACAAGTTAAAATTCCGATTCCAAAATGACTGATGGAAGTAAAATTAGGAAATTTCTTTTTCACCGACTCATCTCTATATTTTGAAGATCCTACTTTCAGTAAATAATTTTCGACATCCTGTATTGACATACCCGTTCCGTTATCCCAGAAACTCAGTTGGCGTTCATGACTATTCCATTCAACCCATACTTTGCCCTGGTCATAAGAATTATTATTAATTCTTTCGTACTCTCTTTGTAATCGGACTGCATCAATTCCGTTTTGAACCAGCTCCCTGACCACTACAGATGAGTCATTGTATAGTGTATGACCAACCAATAACTGTAGAATATTTTCTTGTGCAATTGTAAACTGTAACTTCTTTTTTTCAAAACCATTGACTTCTATTTGAGACTCGTCGATTTCTCGCCACGGAAATTCATATTTAACTGCCCCTTCTCGCTTTTGAGCTTTTTCAACTATTTCATAGCATCTTATCAATTCTTTCTGCGTATATTGTAAATACGAGGATAATCCAAAATAAGCCTCTGCCGTTTCTGCCCCATCAAAATAAGCAGTTATTTCTATTGTATTTTTCTGCTTACTCTCATCTACATCTCCGTCTTCATTTCTTTGATCTTTCGGACTAACTGCTTTAACTGCTTCCTGCTTTTCCCATTCAAGAACACTGACTGGATTACTTATGTTAATAAGTCTTCGTGTCACTGAAGGTGTTCTATCCCGAGTAATATGTAATAAATCCGCAGTACGCAATATTATAGCTATATAATTAAGATTTACCTTTTCATTTTTAGTATTACCATATTTTTTCTTTACCTTATATCTCGTAAAGTCATCGATATCATCCTTATGATGACTTTCACAAACCATAGCTAAATCTACTTTGAACATAGTATCGAGCTTTTTTAACATATCATCAATTTCTTCACGTACTGTTTCCGCTTCCCCTAGATTCAAATCGCTCTTTCCCTCAATCCACTGACGAATTCGTGTTGCATGATGTTCTCGTACAAACTCTTGATATAAAAAAGTATCATCCTGTTTTTTGACATATTCTCCATACTCAGATTCCCGAGTGTCTGCTAATATTCTATCTTTATAATTTTTAAATTCCGTATGATATCGATCGTCAAATTCCTTTTTTGTTACAACCATACCTAAATCATGAAAATATATGGCAAGAGTAAGCATAAGCCATTCAGCATAAGTCATTTCTTCTTTTGTGACATCAGGTATTAACCAGTTGACAATCCGAAGCATCTCATCAACATGAGCAATGCTGTGCACTGTGTATTCTTCAAATATTCCATCTCTTCCAATATGATTTAACAGTGCTTCTACTTTTTCTCTGATATATAACAATTTTATTCCTTTACAAAAATCCAAATTTTCTGCTTTTTCCGCCTGAATTTCTGCATAATTCGTAAATTTATCCATAGACTTGTTCCCTCTCACAACTTAATTACTCTGATATATTGTGTATTTTTTCCGCTTTTGTCTCTTTATTGAAAGCCTTTACATCTTCATTATTCCCTTTCAACCTTTAAATTTTCAAACAAACATTCTTATGCTTTTATACTACTGATTGTAAACGCTCTTTAATGAGTAGATTTTATCCATGGGATTATTCTTCTCTAAAAAACCTTATATTATTTAAGTAATTATTTTATAAAAATTAGCAAAATATTGGCTGTTGAAAATCTAGTCATTAATTCCATATAACACCTGATTATCAATCGCATCCATCTTAAATATGATAATTCTCTGTTTAATCCGTAATTTCTTTATACTTATAAGAGCAATCTGCTCCTATAAGATAAAATTACAAGATTACGCTCTACTTCTTGCTCAGAAATCATTTTTCCTGATAAACTGCATAGTCAGGAGGGAAGAATGCTGTTTATATCATGCAGTTTCCCCCTCTAACAATTCAGCCACTTCACATTCTACATCTTTTCCTAATAATGTTATTTAGGCACAGATTCTGTTCTTCATAACTCAGCAGATTATAATAGCTCGTTATGTTCCACTCGCGCCAAAAATGTATATGAAGCTTTAAGAAACGAAGGACATTTATTACTCCTGTTTTTGTTTATAAACTTCTTAGAAAAAATTTGTTTTTTCTTTCGATGGTCAGACCCTGGGATGTACAATGCCAGTTAGCCATCTTAACTTAATAACTTTTTCTCAAAAATATATACCAGCCTTTATTTACACCATTTTT
>OIZP01000135.1_pt1 | contig 48709 bp, 36 predicted proteins | sample 1588531 | NCBI WGS metagenome assembly OIZP01 (sample SAMN03283283) | human gut metagenome | biome: human-associated habitat; material: feces | host: Homo sapiens | place: Peru | collected 2012
CTGAACGCACAGAAGTCAGCAGAGGTCATAGTAGCCGAGAGGTGAAGGACCGAATTAGTAGGAGTCTTGAGTATGACCGAGAAAGGAGGAATGACCGTCTATGGCAGAAAACATTGAAAACAATGGCTGTTCGCAAAGAGATAATGCGGAACATGAAGGGTATGTGAAAGCGTCTAGGTCATTCAATCGGATATGGAAAGAAAGAGACAGTGCACAGCCGAGACTTTTGGAAGCGATACTGTATAAAGACAACTTTAACAGAGCGTACAAGAGAGTTAAGGCAAACAAGGGAGCGCCAGGAATTGATGGCATGACCATTGAGGAGGCTCTTCCATATCTAAAGGAACATCAACAAGAGATAACCGACCGCATTTATCGTGGAAAGTATACTCCGTCTCCAGTAAGACGAGTTGAGATTCCCAAACCAGATGGTGGTGTGCGAAAGCTTGGCATACCAACAGTGATAGACCGTACACTTCAACAGGCAATAACCCAACAGTTAGTGCCAATCTATGAACCGCTGTTTGCAGAGGGTAGCTATGGCTATCGTCCGAACAGAAGTGCAAAAGATGCAATACTTAAGGTTAAGGAGTATGCAGAACAAGGCTATACATTTGCTGTAGTCCTTGACTTGTCAAAGTACTTCGATACTCTTAATCACGAAATTCTCATCAATCTTCTCCGAAAGAATGTAAAAGATGAACGTGTAGTACAGTTGATAAAGCGCTATCTGAAAAGCGGTGTAATGGAAAACGGAGTGGCTATTGACACAGAGGAAGGCTCACCACAAGGTGGAAATCTATCACCATTGCTGGCAAATGTCTACCTCAATGAGTTCGACCAGGAATTCCTGAAAAGAGGTGTTCCATGCATAAGATATGCAGATGACATCGTGCTTCTTGCAAAGAGCAAGCGAGCATCAGAGAGACTCTTGGAAAGCAGTACAAAATATCTTGAGGAGAGGCTGAAACTTACAGTCAACCGAGAAAAGAGCCGTACTGTCAGCGTGTTTGCAATCCGAAATTTTAAATTCCTTGGCTTTGCATTGGGAAAGAATGGAAAAGGCATTTATGTTCGAGTCCATCCGAAGTCATGGAAGAAGTTCAAGTCTAGATTGAAGGAGTTATCTTCCCGTAAGCGAAGTCAGTCAATCAAGCCAAGCCTTGAGAAAATCAAAGTATATGCAAGAGGATGGCTTAACTACTACGGAATTGCAAGTATGAAGAACAACATAGATGACATCAACGGATGGCTCTATCACAGAATACGCATGTGCATATGGAAACAGTGGAAGAAACCTAGAACGAAATATAAAAATCTAGTCAAGCTGGGAATCCCAGAACACTATGCGGCAACAATAGCAAACAGTCGCAGAAAGTATTGGTATATCAGCAATAACAAAGCTGTGATTTGGGCGCTGAATAAAGAAAGACTGATAAACAGTGGCTTTTACGATTTAGCCACAGCCTATCAGTCTGTGCACGTCAACTATTGAAAGCGCCGTATACCGAACGGTACGTACGGTGCTGTGAGAGGACGGCGGTTAGCCACCGCCTCCTACTCGATTAACAATTACACTTTTGTTTATGTAAAGCTACAAAAGAATTTATCAGATGTGGTATAATATAGTATAAACAGAGTAACTATTCAGAATAGTTACCCGGTATAGCAGGGAGAAGACATAAAATGTATACATTATTACTGGTTGATGACGAAGAGGATGTAATAGAGGTAATCGAGAGAAAGGTATCCTGGGAGCAGATTGGTTTTCATGTGGTAGGACATGCGGGAAATGGCTTCAAGGCGCTTGAAATGATGGAGGACATGCAGCCGGATGTTGTGATGACTGACATACGTATGCCTTACATGGACGGACTTGAGCTGTGCAGTAACATCAGGCAGAGGTTTCCTGCGACGAAGCTATTGCTTTTCACAGGATTTGACGATTTTGAGTATGCAAAGGAGGCAGTACATCTCGAGATAGAGGAGTATATTTTAAAGCCACTCAATCTGGCTGAAATCACAGAGGTATTCAAAAAGCTTAAGACAAAGCTGGATGATGAGCTGAATGAGAAGAAAAACACAGACATATTGAAGCAGTATTATGCAGCATCGCTGCCTGTTTTGCAGTCAAATTTTTACACGACACTTATCGAGGGACGCATACCGGAAAATGAGCTGGGCAGGTACATGCGTGACTATAAGATTATGCTTGAGGGACCATATTACTGCTGTATTATCATACATACCTCCGCAAGTCAGATGCCGCAGGGCATGGATATCAGACTGCTTGCGGTGTCAGTAGAGAGACAGGCACAGGCTGATTTAAAGGAGCGCTGGAATGGCAGGATTTTTAACTATCTCGGTGATACGGTCATGATAGCCCAGCTTGTGCAGCAGGAGGATATCTCTGAGCTGACAGATGAGTGCGACAGATTCTGCAAATATGTAAATCATGTAATGGGGGCAAAGGTGACGGTCGGAATCGGACAGGTGTGCGAAAATGTACAGGAGCTGGTGAGCTCTTATCAGAGTGCGAGGGAGGCAGTATCCTACAGGGTGCTTTATGGCAGTAACAGAGCAATAAACATGACAGAGGTTGAGCCACAGCGACGTATATCAAAGGATGGCGATGAGGGAAATGAGCTGTCATATTTATTTAAAATGATTTGTATCGGCAAGATAGAGGATGTTGGACAGGCTGTTGAAGCGTATATGCAGCACAATTTTATGTCGCAGCAGTCACTTGAGAACTACCATGTGGCAGTAATGGAGCTGATCAGTGAGCTATATCACTTCATGAGCAATAATGAGCTAAATGCGCAGGAAATATCGGGAAGTGTAGGCAGGCTTTATAATGAGCTCTCCAATTTTGAGCCGGTGGTGCTCAAGCAGTGGCTTTTGGATTTTTCAAGCAGGCTGCACGATGATATGGCTGATGCCAGATACAACTCCAAGAAGTCACTCATAGACAGTGCAAAGGATTATGTGCACAGGAATTACAGAAGTGTGGACCTTGGACTTGACGATACATGTAAGGAATTAGGAGTATCTAACTCGTATTTTTCAAGTCTGTTCAAGAAGGAAACCGGCAGCTCGTTTGTGGAGTATCTGACTGATTACAGAATGGACAAGGCTGCCAGAATGCTTGTGGAGACAGACGACAAGAGCTATGTCATAGCCCAGAATGTAGGCTATGCGGATCCGAACTATTTCAGTTATGTTTTTAAGAGAAAGTATGGGGTTTCCCCATCCAGGTACAGGACAGAGTATGAGAAGAATAAGGTATAAATCAGGCAATATACAATCCATAATAATGCTCTCATTCTCACTGCTGTCGCTTGCAATAATGCTTGTCACAGTTGTGGTGATGTATATAAAATTTGCCGATGCATCGCAGGACAGTATCATAGAGAGCAATCATAAGGTGATGGACCAGACAATAGACAGTGTGGAAAGCTATCTGGTCAATATGAGGCAGGTTTCGGATGCGGCGTATTATAATGTAATAAAGGAGAATGATATTTTAAAGCAGTCTGACAGCATACACGATGGCATGAGCCTGCTCTATGAGTCAAACAAGGAATATCTGCGCAGTATTGCCATGTATAATCAGTATGGAAGCCTTATAGCTGCAGAGCCTGTTGTGTCCCAGAAGGAGGACCCGAATGTGACAAAACAGGACTGGTTCATAGAAGCTATGGAGCGCATGGAAAATATACATTTTTCAACACCTCATGTACAGAATCTGTTTGACGATGGTTCCATGAGATATCATCTGGTCATATCATCAAGCCGTGCCGTGGAGCTGACCTCCGGTTCAGAATCACAGATGGGTGTGCTGCTTGTGGACATGGATTATTCGAGTGTATCAAGGCTGCTTGAGAGGATAAATACATCGGGAAAAGGACAGTATTATTATCTGTGTGATGCAAAGGGCAATATTATTTACCATCCGCATCAGATACAGTTTGATGGAGATGTTCCGGAAAACAGCGATGTTGCGGCAAAGTCGCAAAACAGTATATATGATGATTATCTGAATGGAGTGCATCGTAAGATTATGGTAGATACAATCAGCTACACAGGCTGGAAGCTTGTATGTGTGATGCCATACTCCATCTTTACCAATAAGATGGCGGATGTGAAGCAGTTTGTTTTTGTTATAATGATTATTATGGCTATGATGTTTGTGTGGATAAACAGAGTGATAGCTATACGTATTTCAAAGCCGATAATGAAGCTGGATGATTCTGTGAAAAGGTATGAGAATGGCAATGAAGCAGATATTTATGTAGGCGGTTCCTCAGAGATACGGCATCTGGGATACTCTATACGTAATTCATATAAGCAGAACAATGAGCTCATGAAGAAGATCGTATGGGAGCAGAACGAGAGACGAAAGAGCGAGCTTGATGTGCTTCAAAGCCAGATTAATCCGCACTTTTTGTATAATACTCTTGACTCCATCACATGGATGATTGAAGGAGGCAAAAACGAGGAGGCCTCGTTTATGATTACGCAGCTTGCAAAGCTTTTCCGTATCAGTCTGTCGAAGGGACATACCATAATACCTGTACGAGATGAGCTTTTGCACGCAAAAAGCTACATGAATATTCAGAAGGTGCGCTATAAGAACAAATTTGAGGTGAGCTTTGAGGTAGACGAGGAAATAATGGACTACTGTGCGGTGAAGCTGGTGCTTCAGCCGATTTTGGAAAACGCACTAAATTACGGAATCAGAGAGCTGGACGATTTCGGAGAGATAGTAGTCGGAGGCCAAAAAGTGGGAGAGGATATCATCATAACGGTATCAGACAACGGAATGGGCATTCCGGAGAATGAAATTCCGCTTTTGCTGACAAATACGGACAGGGTTCACAAGAAGGGCTCGGGAGTAGGGCTTGTCAATGTAAATAACAGGATAAAGATACTGTTTGGAGAGCGCTATGGCCTGCATATAGAAAGTGAGCTTGATGAGGGAACAGTTGTGACAATCAAAATCCCGGCAATTGTCTATTCAGAGGAAAACAGACTTCAATTTGAGGAGCATCATATAGTATGAAGCAAGTACAATTCCCTTGCTGCATGGGAGGTGTGAGAGTGACAGTGAAAAATAAATGGACAAATATGAGCAAGAATAAGAGAAACTTCATCATAACAGAGCTGCTGCTTGGAGTACTACTTGTGATAGGAATAGGTTTTATCGCATACAATAAGCTCAATGAGAAACCGGAGCGTATTGCAGTTGTGATGGCTGATGTGGATGAAAGCCACAGTGCTGCGTTTAAATATGGCATGAAAATGGCGGCCTCTGAGTATGGTGTGGATGTAGTTATGATAAGTAAGGAAAATCTGAACAATATGTCAGATGAAATTGATGTCATAAAGCAGGAGATAAACAAAAAAGCTGATGCGGTCGTTTTCAAGCCAACAGAAGAAAAAATGACAGAAGAAAAAAGCCTTAATACACTTATCCGGATAAATAAAAAGACACCGATAATGGTAGTCGGAGACCAGGCGGGAAGCGAGAGCTTTAAGTCGTTAAATACAGTGGAGTTTGACCAGTACAGCATGGGTGTGGAACTGGCACAAAAGCTTCTTGCTGACAACAACGGAACACTTTCAGGTAAAAAAATAGGAGTCTATTGTGAAAACACTGAATCCGATGCCTGTAAAAAACGTATTGATGGCATAAAGGATACTCTCGCGGAGAGCGGCTGTGTTGTGATGTGGATTGTATCAGGTGTTTCGGATACCGGGGAGAAAATAAATCTGCAGTCACAGAGAAAGGTTGACATAGTTCTTGCAATAGATGATGCAAGTGTGGTTGAGGCGGCAAAGGAAGCCTCTGATAATAATCTGCAGGGTGCACTGGTATATGGGATAGGAAATTCAACAGAAGCCATATATTATCTCGATTCGGGCTGGACAGAGGCTCTTATCACACCTGATGAATTTGCTGCCGGATACAAAAGTGTTGTAGGGCTGGTCGATATGCTGCGTGGCAGTAGAAAATATTCAGTAGAGGAAAAGCCGGTATCTTACCAGCTTCTTACCAGAAAAAATCTGTTTGATGAAGAAAACAAGAAGCTTTTGTATGCAATCAGCCAGTAGTGGGGGAACAATAAATGAGAAGCAGAATAAGAAATACCATGATGATACTGTGTTTTGCACTGATATTGTCATTTGTCTCGTGCAGCAACAAAAGAGTTGACGAGAAAAAACAGATATATATAGGCGTGACCTGCTATGACCAGAAGGATACATTTATCGGGGAGCTGATAGAAACTTTCAAAAAGGAGTGCGCAAGTCTTGATACAGACAAATACGATATCAGCATGACAATCATGGATGCTGCAGGTTCACAGCGTGCACAGGATGACCAGGTGCAGGAGATGATAGAGGACGGCTGCAATGTGCTGTGTATTAATCTGGCAGACAGAACAGATTTGTCGCATATTATAAATGCTGCAATGGAGAAGGACATCCCGATTATTTTCTTTAACAGGGAGCCGGTTGATGAGGATTTAAATCGCTGGGATAAGCTGTACTATGTCGGGGCCAAGGCAAAGCAGTCAGGTCAGATGCAGGGGGAACTCATCGCCGATTATATAAAAAATAATCCGGGTGTGGATAAAAACGGTGATGGCAGGATACAGTACGTCATCCTGGAGGGAGAGATGGGACATCAGGATGCCATCGTCAGGACAGAGAGTGTGACAGAGAGCATGAAGAATAACGGCCTTCAGATAGAAAAGCTGAGCTGTCAGATAGCAAACTGGAATCGTGCTCAGGCGCAGAACCGTATGACACAGCTTATAGGCCAGTATAAAAACAGCATAGAGCTGGTTATCGCAAACAACGATGCAATGGCACTTGGCGCGATAGACGCATACGAAAAGCTTGGTGTGACGGAGTCGAATGTACCTGCATTTTTTGGAGTGGACGGCACAGACGATGGGCTTGAAGCAGTGCAGCAGTCGAAGCTTGCGGCAACAGTCTACAATGACAAGGAGGGACAGGCAAGGGCTATGGCTCAGCTTGCCTATCTGGCAGCCACCGGGGGCAGCATGAAAAACATAAAGTTTGAGGATAAAAAGTATGTTTATCTGCCGTATGAGAAGGTGACCCTTGACAATGTAAATGAATTTGTGAAGGATGAACAGTGAGCTTATTTATGCTCGTTCCTCCACTCCCTCGGAGCCACTCCGTAGATATTTTTAAAGGCGCGTGAAAAATGAAGCTGATTTTCGTATCCAACGGCAGAACCAACATCTGCGATGGATAAGGAGGTCAGCTTTAAAAGCTCTGTGGCCTTTATCATACGATAATTCATGAGAAATTCCTGAGGTGAATGTCCAACGGAATTTTTGAAAATCTTGCCTAGATAGCTTCGGTTTATGCCGCAGACTCCGGCAATATCTTCGATTGAGATATCATTCTGAAAATTCTGCTCGATATAATTCATCGCTTCTTTTATATAAAAATCACTCATTTTCCCACCCGGAACGAGTTTTGATGATTTGGCTGACTGCATCAGATAATCCAGAAAAAGGTACATATGCCCAATCAGGTGATACGGTGATTCTGAGGGGTGCCTTGTGATGTAGAGCATTTCCTCAACAAGCTTTTCGCGGATATCCTTTGAGTGTGTGTGATATACAGGATTATTTTGGGTAAGCTCTGTTGAGGTGAGAGCCTCCTTGACGCGCAGACCGTCAAACTCAATCCATATGTATTCCCAAGGAAGCTTGTCATCTGCGATATAGGTATTTATCTGGCCGGGAAAAATCAGAAAGCCCTGCCCGCTTTTTATGTTGTAGGTTTGTGTAATGCCCTTTGCATTATCGGCCATCAGAGTGCCGGTGCCGGACAGTACATAGTGGAATAGATAGTGGTTTCTTGTGGCAGGACCAAAAGAGTGTCCCGGTTCGCACTGCTCGTGGCCGAACTGGTACATACACAAATCTATGAAATTTACATTTGGAAAAATATTGAAGGAAAGCTTGTCCATGTGAGTCACTCCTTATTGATTAATACTATAAATATACCCTTATGCGACATTATATGCAATTATAGCATATTTTATAGCATATTGATATAAAAAAGCAAAAATAAGGGTATTTATTGTATGCATAATGGTATGTTATAATCAGTTTATCAGGAAAAAGAGCAAATAAAACAGAAAAGGAGTGAAAAAATATGGCAAAAAGAAAGATTTGTCAGGCTATGGCGGTTGTGCTGGCACTCGGAATGTGCACGACAGGACTGACCGGATGTGGAAATGAAAAGCGGGCGGACGGAAAAACTGAGATTGAGGTGGTTTCTTATAAGCCGGAGGCTGTTAAGGCTTTCGAGAAGATTGAGAAGCAATTTAATGAGACTCACGATGATATTCATCTGACTATCTCATCTCCGAATGAGGCTATGACTATTTTAAAGACACGCTTCATCCGTGAGGATTATCCGGATATCATTGCAATAGGTGGAGATATCAATTATTCAAATTTCCTGGATGCAGATTTGTTTGAGGATATCTCAGATCTGGATGTAGTGGACACTGTAAAAGAGGCATATCTGGATATGGACAAGGAGCTTGAGTTCATTCCAAAGGATGGCACCTATGCACTTCCTTACGCCGCAAATGCAGCAGGAGTGCTTTACAACAAGGATATGTTTGCGGAGAATGGCTGGAAGGTGCCTACAACCTGGAGTGAGTTTACAGCACTGTGCGATGAGATAAAGGAAAGCGGAACACTTCCTTTGTATCTGGGCTTTAAGGATACATGGACATGTCTGGCACCGTGGAATGCTCTTGCAGTAGGTCTTTGTGATTCAGACACCTGTAATCAGGTAAATATGGGAAATACGACATTTGAGGAGGCATATTCTCCGGTTGCCGACAAGATACGCACATTACTTGATTATGCAGAGGACAATCCATATGCTTACAGCTACAATGACGCATGTACAGCCTTTGCCAGAGGTGAAGCTGCCATGTACACGATAGGAAGCTATGCTATTCCTCAGATTAAGTCGGTTAATCCTGATATGAATATCGGTTCATTTACTTTCCCGGCAAATGATAATGAGGCTGACAATGTGTTAAATTCAGGAATAGATTTACAGTTTTCAGTTATGAAGGCCTGCAAAAATAAGGAAGCAGCATACGAGGTGCTTGAATATCTGTACAGCGATGAGACAATTCAGACATATCTGGATGACCAGGGCGGAATTGCCTGCAAGGATGGAGATTTCGCAATACCGGATACACTGAAGGATATGCAGGAGTATATAAAGGACAACCGTATGTCGGATTATCAGGATCATCATTATCCAAGTGAGATGAGCGTGGATGCCATGATTCAGACATATCTGCTTGACACAGGTGACAATGCAAAGGAGAAGTTCTTAAAGAAATTTGATTCAGACTGGAAGCGTTACAACAGAGATCTGATTCGTGAAGTACAGGATTACCAGAAGGAACAGGAGGATGCAAAATGAAAAAGAAAATGTCAAATAGAGACAAGACATTCTGGGCAGTTGTGATACCTGTTGTGGTTTTATTTTTCGCATTCAACACACTGCCGATGATAAAGGGTGTGATTTACAGCTTTACAAACTACAAGGGCTATGGCTCATATGATTATGTCGGACTTAGAAACTATACAGACCTGTTTACCGACGCCAGAGTCGGAAAGAGCTATCTGTTTACCTTTAAATATGCGATTGCAGGAACCGTACTTGTAAATGTATTAAGCCTTGTGATGGCAGTTGCGTTAAACAGCAATATCCGCGGCAAGAGTGCATTAAGAGGTGTTTATTTCGTACCGAATATCCTTGGCGGACTGGTTATTGGTTACATTTTCAGCTTTATTTTTACATATATTCTGCCGGTAGTAGGAAATACCTTCAACATCGGTTTCTTACAAAACAGTATTCTGGCGAGTGAAAAATATGCATGGATTGGTGTGCTGATTGTCGGGGTATGGCAGGCGGTTGCCATGAATACCATTATTTACATATCAGGACTTCAGACAGTGCCTGAGGATGTTTACGAAGCCAGCATGCTCGACGGAGCAGGCAAATGGAAGCAGTTTTGGAAGGTTACATTTCCACTCGTTATGCCATTTGTTACAATCAATCTGGTGCTCAGCACAAAGAACTTCCTCATGGTATTTGACCAGATTATGTCATTGACAAAGGGCGGCCCGGCGCAGAGCACTGAGTCAATCTCATACCTGATTTACAGAAATGGTATGGATGGAGGACAGTTTGGCTTCCAGAGTGCAAACGCAGTAATTTTCTTTGTTGTAATTGTGGCTATTTCACTATTCCAGATGGGCGTTATGAATAAGAAGGAGGAGCAGTTATAATGAAAAAACAAAAATCAAACTGGGTACTTACCATCGTTTTAATATTGGGAACCTTAACCGTATTTTTCCCACTGTATATGGCTGTTATCATTGCCTTCAAGAAACCGAGTGAGATGACAAATGATGTTGCAGGAGCTCTTTCATTCCCTTCAAAGTGGAGCTTTTCAAACTTCACAGAGGCTATGAAGGTGACTGATTTCTGGCATTCTCTCGGAAACAGCTTACTTATCACTATTGTGACCATTGTTCTCGCAATCCTTATCCATTCGATTGCAGGATATGTTATCGGACGAGGCATGGCAAGGAAAAAGAGCTTCCGTTTCATATATCTTTACATTGTAAGCGGTATGTTTGTGCCATTCTCAATTCTCATGATGCCTCTTGTAAAGCAGACTGCACAGATGGGACTTGGAAACAGGGCAGGAGTTATCATTTTATATCTTGTATTTTACATGCCAATGAATGTATTATTATATAGTGGATACTTGAAAAATATCCCTATGGCACTTGAGGAGGCTGCAGACATCGATGGCGCAAGCACATGGACAACATACTGGAGAGTTGTATTTCCTATGATGAAGCCTATGCATGCGACAGTAGCCATCCTGACAGCACTCGGTACCTGGAATGATGTCATGACACCACTTGTCATCATGTCAGGAACAGGACAGAATACACTGCCGTTGGCACAGCTGAATTTCCAGACACAGTTTGGAACCAACTACAATCTGGCATTTGCATCATATATTCTGGCTTTGATACCGATACTTATATTCTATATAATCTGCCAGAAGCAGATATTAAACGGTGTTGCAAACGGTGCAATCAAGGGATAATTTTTAAACACTATTTTAACAATGATATGGAGTGATTTTATGGCAATTATATTTAATCCAAACAAGAAAATTTTTACTTTACAGACAGCTCACACCACATATCAGATGCAGGTGGACAGACTAGGCTATCTGCTGCATCTGTACTACGGAGCAAAAAGCACATGTGATATGGACTATGTGCTGACATATGCTGACAGAGGCTTTTCAGGCAATCCTTACGCAGCAGGAATGAACCGCACATATTCGCTTGATACACTGCCACAGGAGTATCCGACTCTTGGTACAGGAGATTTCAGAAATATTGCGCTTGATATCAAAAACGAACAGGGCACTGAGAGTGTTGAGCTTCTTTATAAGAGTCATGAAATCAGAGACGGAAAATACGCTCTAAAGGGACTTCCGGCAGTGTGGGCATCTGATGACGAAGCGCAGACTCTTGAAATAGTTCTTGGCGATGATATCGCAGGAGTTGAGGTGCATCTGCTTTATGGTGTGCTTGAGACTTGTGATGTCATCACAAGAAGTGTGCTCATTAAAAATACAGGCAGTGGAAATATTACAATTGAAAAGGCTCATGTTGCCTGTCTGGATATGGTTTACGGAGATTATGATGTGATCAGATTCTACGGTAAGCATGCCATGGAGCGTAATCTTGAGCGCACACGCTTAGGACACGGCACACTTTCATTCGGAAGCCGCAGAGGAACCTCGAGCCATCAGTACAATCCGGCAGTTATTCTCGCACAGCGCGATACTACAGAAAATGCAGGAGACTGCTATGGCATGCTCTTTGTATACAGCGGTAACTTCTCATGTGAGGCAGAGAAGGATCAGATTAACCAGACACGCCTTTTAATGGGGCTTTCAGACGAGCTGTTTTCATATCCGCTTGCGGCAGGAGAAACCTTTACAGTGCCTGAGGTGATTATGTCATACTCGGCAGACGGTTTCTCACAGCTTTCCCATCAGTACCACACCTGCATCAGTGAGCATGTGTGCAGGAGCAGATTTGCACATGAGGTAAGACCGGTGCTCATCAATAGCTGGGAGGCTGCGTACTTTGACTTTACAGGTGATACTATAGTAGACCTCGCAAAGGAGGCTGCATCACTGGGCATAGATATGGTGGTCATGGATGACGGCTGGTTTGGAAAGAGAGATGATGATAATTCATCACTCGGTGACTGGTTTGTGAATGAGAAAAAGCTTGGCGGAACACTTTCTGAGCTCATCGACAGAGTGCATGCACAGGGAGTGAAATTTGGAATATGGATTGAGCCAGAGATGGTGAATGAGGACAGTAATCTGTACAGAGAGCATCCTGACTGGGCTATCCAGATTCCGGGAAAACTTCCTGTACGCTCAAGAAACCAGCTTATTTTAGACTTTTCGAGAAAAGAAGTCAGGGACAATATTTTCGATCAGATCTGCGCAGTGTTTGACCAGGGAAAAATCGACTACGTGAAGTGGGATATGAACAGAAGCATGGCTGATGTATATGCAGGAAATCTTGCATACGACTACGTGCTTGGAGTGTATGATTTTATGGAGCGTCTGGTGACAAGATATCCGGATATACTTCTTGAGGGCTGCAGCGGTGGCGGTGGACGATTTGATGCAGGCATGCTCTACTACAGTCCACAGATATGGTGCAGTGACAATACAGATGCCATAAACCGTACAAGAATACAGTATGGCACATCGTTCTTCTATCCGGTATCATCCATGGGAGCGCACGTATCGGCAGTGCCAAATCATCAGACAGGCAGAGTGACAAGCCTTAAAACAAGAGGCATCACAGCCATGGCAGGAACCTTTGGCTATGAGCTGAATCCGGCCCTTCTTTCAGATGAGGAAAAGGAAGAAATCAGAGAGCAGATCAAGACCTTTAAGAAGTATGAGATGCTTATAAATGAGGGCACCTACTGGCGTCTTACAAGCCCATTTGAGGATGAGGTGGCTGCTTGGATGTCTGTTTCAAGGACAAAGGACAGGGCGCTTGTGAGCGTGGTTCGTCTGTATGCGGAGGCAAACGCGGCTACTTGCTATGTGAAGCTTAATGGCTTGGAGTCTGATGCAGTATATATTGAGGAAAATACCGGCAGGCAGTACACAGGTGCAGCACTGATGAATGTAGGAATACCGCTTCCGTTTGCCACAAAGGAGTATGAGGCATATCAGTTTTCATTTATCAGGCTTGATGAGGCAAAGAAGCTGTATGATGAGATAAAGAAGGTGTGCGGCAATCTAAAATTAAGTGAGGCTGACACTGCAGATAGTTCTTCTGATAAACGTATTGTAATAAGCATCTACGGCGGCTCAGGCTCAGGAAAGACAACGATTGCAGCAGCCCTGCAGCAGTATTTCCTTAACGATAATACAGCCTGCTATGTGCTGACCGGGGACAATTATCCACACCGTATCCCGATGAGAAACGACGAGGAACGCCTTAATGTGTATAACGAGTCCGGCGAGGATGGCTTACGTGGATATCTTGGAACACCTAAGGAGATTGACTTTGACAGGATTAACAAGGAGCTTTCAGAGTTTAAGGCAGGAAAAGATATAATTGAGATAAAGCATATGGGCCGCGAGGACGGTGATATCTCATATGACGAGACTGATTTCACAGGAATCAAAGTGCTCATCCTGGAGTGGACCCACGGAGGAAGCGAATACCTTAAGGGTGTTGATATACCTGTATTTCTGGAGAGTTCGCCTGAGGAGACTAAGGCGCGCCGCATTAAGAGAGGACGTGACGAAAACGCCGCAAGCCCTTTCATATGCCGAGTGGTAGAATTGGAGCAGGAAAAGCTTGATTTACAGGGTAAAAATGCGCGTATCGTAGTTGGAAAGGATGGCAAAGTCTATGAACAATAAACCTATGCTTAATGCATATCCTGACAGTCTGGGAGGTAAGCTTTCCGATATCGCAGCGCTGCTAAAAAAGAAGGAAATGCAGGACACATTTTCATCATTTTATATTCTGCCAAGTCTGTATCATTCGGATTTGGACCGCGGATTTTCGGTCGTGGACTACAATCTGAATGAGGAGCTTGCGACAATAGAGGATTTATCGCAATTAAAGGAGCTGGGGATTGACTTAAAGCTTGACTTTATTTTAAATCATGCTTCGGCACAGTCACCACAGTTCAAGGATCTGGTTGAAAAAGGCGATGAGTCTGAGTACCGGGATTTTTTCATAGACTGGAACAAGTTCTGGGAAGGTCATGGAGTCATGACGGACGAGGGCTACATACAGCCTGATGAGTCATGCTTAAAGCAGATGTTTTTCAGAAAGCCGGGGCTTCCGATTCTCATGGTGGAGTTTCCGGATGGACGAAGGGTGCCATACTGGAACACATTTTACCAGGAGGTGCATGGCAGAGAATATCTGGGGCAGATGGATTTAAATATAAAGTCCGAAAAGGTATGGGATTTTTATCGTGAAACACTTGAAAAAATAGCATCCTACGGTGCGGCTATTGTGCGGCTTGATGCATTTGCCTATGCGCCTAAGGCACCGGGGAAAAAGAATTTCCTGAATGACCCTGAGACCTGGGAATTTCTACAGCAGATCCATGAGCTTGCAGCTCCGCTCGGGCTGACTCTGCTGCCTGAAATACACGCGGCATATGAGGAGAAAATATACAAAACCCTTGCAGATAAGGGCTATGCCACATATGATTTCTTTTTACCGGGACTGGTAATTGATGCGATTGAGAACAGGAGAGCAGATTACCTTGCAAAATGGGCGCGTGAGGTTGTGGATGATAAAATCTCCACTGTCAATATGCTTGGCTGCCATGACGGCATACCTCTTCTGGATTTAAAGGGTCTGCTTCCGGAGGACGATATACGCTCGCTTATAGATTTGATTGTATCTCGTGGCGGCATGGTCAAAAATCTTCACGGACAGAAGAATATATATTATCAGGTCAATGCCACATATTACAGTGCGCTTGGTGAGTCTGACAGCAAAATGCTTCTGGCACGTGCCATTCAGATGTTTATGCCGGGCAAGCCGCAGGTATGGTATCTTGACCTCTTTGCAGGCAAAAATGACCATGAGGCCGTAAGACGCGCCGGAGAATCAGGACATAAGGAAATCAACAGGACAAACCTCAGTGCCTCCGATATTGGGGAGGCACTAAAAAAGGACGTTGTTGCAAAGCAGCTTGAGCTGCTTCGCATGAGAAATACCCATAAGGCGTTTGAGAAGGGGGCTGTCATAACAGTAGCAGGAGAAGGGCCAAAGCTCTCAATCCGCTATGATAACGGTGAAGCGTATGCGCTTCTTACGGTGGATTTTGAAGCCGGAGCATATGAGATAGAGCTGAGCTGATTACTGTATCTGAAATTATAAAAACTCACAGTCGAAAAAACGATTGTGAGTTTTTTTATGAGAAAAATCATTTAATTGACTCGTAAAAGTATCAGCTATAAGGTATAATAAACCAATATAAAAGACAAAGGAGAGCGTTTAAAGACGATAAGAGGTGACAACATGGAATACGAGCACATAACCCACTCCTTTAAGCCTGTCTATGATGAAAACAGCCGCATACTCATCCTCGGCACGCTTCCATCAGTAAAATCCAGGGAAAACAATTTCTATTACGGACACAAGCAGAACCGTTTCTGGAAACTTTTGGCGCACCTGCTGGATGAACCGGTGCCGGAGACGATAGATGAGAAGAAATATATGCTGTTTAAAAACCACATAGCCATATGGGATGTGATACAAAGCTGTGACATCAAAGGCTCTAGCGACAGCAGTATCAGAAATGTGGAGCCGACAGATATAAGGAAAATCCTTGCTGCGGCCGATATAAAGCAGGTCATTGCAAACGGAAATAAAGCAGGGGCACTTTATAAGAAATATCAGCTTCCGCTGACAGGCATGGAGGCAGTCACGCTGCCGTCCACAAGCCCTGCAAATGCGGCATGGTCATTTGAAAGGCTATGCGAAGCATGGACACGGATACTTGTAAACCTTTAGAGATTTATATATAGAGGTAAAATTTACTTATGAAAACAATAGAATTTGATACAAATTTTTACAAAAAGCTGTGGACACTCATGGTTCCGATAATGGTGCAGAATCTGATGCTGGCGCTGGTGGCGGTGGCAGATGCTTTCATGCTCGGAGGACTGGATCAGAACTATATGTCAGCGGTTTCGCTTGCTACACAGATACAGTTCATCCAGAACATGTTTCTGTCAGCGGCGACAGCGGGCCTTGCAATACTCGGAGCGCAGTATTGGGGCAAGCAGGATATAAAGGCGCTCGATGACATATTCGCTCTTGCAATCAGAATATGCGGTGTAGTATCGGTGCTGTTTTTCGTGGCATGTGCATTCTTTCCGCGATATCTGATGCTCATTTTCACAAACGAGCCGGTGCTTATAGATTATGGTGTAAGTTATCTGAAAATAGCCTCTTTTTCGTATCTATTGACAGGCTTCTCACAGTGTTATATAGTCATGATGAAGATATCAGAGCATGCAGGGACTGCGGCGGCAGTCAGCTCGATTACAGTGCTAATAAATATCGTGCTGAATGCTGTGTTTATCTATGGTGCATTTGGCATCGAGAGCATGAATGTGAGGGGGGCAGCACTTGCCACGCTCATATCAAGAGTGCTGGAGCTTATGCTTTCAATCACATTTTCTTACAGACCGGGATATATCAGGCTTAAAATTAGAGAGCTTTTGGTGAGAAACAAGGAGCTGTCAGCAGATTTTATGAAGTGCTCCGGACCGATTCTCGGGGCGAGCCTTGTATGGGGCATAGGCTTTACATCGTACTCCACATTTATGGGACACATGGGAACAGACGCGGCAGCAGCCAACTCAGTCGCAGCGGTTGTGCGTGATATCATATGCTGTCTCAGTGCAGGTATATCAAGCGCAGCAGGCATCATGATAGGGAATGAGCTGGGCGCAGGAAATCTAAAGCGTGGAAAAGCATATGGCATCAGAATGGCAAAGCTGTCATTTTTGTGTGGCGCTGTTATGACAGTGCTTATGGCAGTTTCAGCACCGGTGATTTTACATTTTGTAAAGCTCACACCGCAGGCGGCAGAGTATCTGAAGCAGTTATTCGGTGTGCTTGCCTTCTACATGATTGGTCGCTCGGTAAATGAAATCATCATAAACGGCGTCTTTGGTTCGGGAGGAGATACGATGTTTGATATGTACTCTCTTGCTGTTACGATGTGGGGGATAGCGATACCGCTTGCAGTTGCAGGTACGTATTTTTTGAACTGGCCGGTGGTTGTAGTGTATGCGTGCACCTGCGTGGATGAGGTTGGAAAGATACCGTGGACACTCATACATTTTAAGAAGTACAAGTGGGTAAAGGATTTGACAAGATAAGGGAAAAGGGAAAAGGATAAAGATAATGCAGACATTAAAGCTGTTGTTTTCTAAAATTACAGATGATGATCCTATATATGAGAAGAAGGATGTTGTGGAAAATATATTTGTGTTTCGTATGCTTTTGGTATGGCACTTGCTATATACATTTGTATTTGTACTCAATTGTCTGGATATATTTATTGTTGATAAGCATATTTTTGCAACAGGATATTTATTATCATGTGTTCTTCTGCTGGTGTTTATTGCACTGCTTTTGATAGTTGGACCGGATCATGTCTGTGCAAAGTATCTGTGTATTTCAGAGGCCGGTTTTCTGGTGATGATAACCAGCTCATCACTTACATATCATATGGTAATAGTTGTGATGTTACCGATTGTAATAGCAGGTGTATACTCGTCAAAGCACCTGTCGAGATTTGCATTTGCTTGTTCGCTTTTTAATATAGCGCTTAGCACATATGTGGGTTATTATTTTGGAGTGTGCGATGCAAATATGGTATTGCTTACTGCGACATCACTTGAGCATCTTCAAAAGGATGGAGTATTTTTGCTGAATGAGGTGAATAAAAATCCCGGACTTACGCTCTTTATGTATTATGTTTTTCCTCGTTCGCTTATAGCAACCGGATTTTACTGTGTCAGCAATGGCGTTAACAAAATGCTTCGAAGAACAATGGAAAAAGCGCATCGTATCAAGCGAGAGGCTGCAATGGACGATATGACAGGCCTTTACAATAAAAATAAGCTCCTTGATGACCTTGAAAAGCCAAAGGAGCCGGACAGAAAGGTGGCTGTCATATATTGGGATGTAAATCAGCTTAAGTTTGTGAATGATACATACGGACATGAGAAGGGAGACCGTCTTATAGCAAAAATAGCGGGAACCATCAGACTTGCTGCAGCAAATGATAATGATAATGTAAGAACATACCGCTATGGTGGAGATGAGTTTATCATGATCATACCGGATGGTACTGAGGATGATGCAATTAGCTTTATTGACAGATGGAATAAGCTGATGGAACCAATCCAAAAGGACAGCAAAATCCCAATTTCCGCGTCAGTAGGTTATGCCTGCGGCAGATATGCCGATATCAATAAGATTATCTCGGAGGCAGATGAGAAAATGTATGAAAACAAACGTGTGCGCAGGGAGTAAATTTGTTATCGGATTAGTAAAGCGAGATAACAGATTGTCTGTCAACAATCTCAACATCCATAATCTCACCCAAAGTACTGCCTGAATTATTGTCTTGTATTTTCTTTAGGAGAAGCTCGGTTGCAAGCCGGGCTTTTTTTGGTACATTTTGTGATACCGATGTAAGCTTTGGTACGGTGTACTGGCATAGATTCAAATTATCATAGCCTATGACAGATAAATCAATCGGGACACGGTAACCGCCGAGACGCGCTCCCTCCATGATGCCGATAGCACATATATCGGCAGTTGTTACCACTGCTGTGATTGGTGACTGGCTGCCTGCAATGGCACGGCCGGCTTCGATACCGCCCTCATATGAAGGTGAGTAGCTGAAAATATATTCCGGACGGAAAGGAATATGACTGTCCTCAAGCGCTTTTTTGTATCCATTAAAACGTTTGGTGAGGACGATATTTCCTTCATAATCAGCTACAAATGCAATCTCGGTGTGACCGTGATTTATCATATATTTGGTTGACAAATATAAGCCCTTTTCGTCATCGGATATCACATTTATGAGATTAGGGTGAGAGTAATTGCTGTCAAAGGTAGCAATAGGGCAGTTGGCAGCATCCATCAGCTTTTCAAGGTTTTCAGCAGAGGTGGGGAAAACCAGAATCATCCCATCGACATTCCAGTTCTTAACCAAAGATAATATGTCAGAGCTTCTGGATACTGATTGAAGCATGGTAAAGTATCCGTTTTTGTGAAGCTCTGTCTCTATTGTACCAATCATTGTACTGACATACGGGTTCTCAAAATAATTGTATCCTGAAGCATAATCATTGTCCTCCAGAAACGTAACAACCCCTATAATGTGTGAGGAATTGTTTGAAAGACTTCTTGCGTTCATATTCGGAACATAATTATATTCCTCTATAATTGAATTGATTTTATCCCTTGTTTTCTGTGAAACACGGCTTGTTTTTCCGTTGATTACGTTTGAGACGGTCATCGTGCTCACGCCTGCCATTTCGGCAATATCCTTAAGTGTCATATTAAACTCCATTTTATTCAGTATTATAATTTTTTACTATAAAGTTTATACATAAACCACAATAAGTTTGAACATAAACTATAATAAGTTTATACATAAACTGAATATGATTCAAAATATAGGTTTATAAATTGTTTTAAGTATACATTTTTATTTTACAAATAGCAATCTGTTTTTGCAAATATTTACACAAAAACCTAATTTATATGTAAATATGCACAAAAAAAATATGAAAATAATATGGAAAGTGATGAAAAAGCAAAAAAACATTGACGAATGTATAAGGTGGTGGTAGATTATAGTTAGATTTAGCGCTAAACTAATTTGAACGAAAAAGAGGATATTGAATTAAGAAAGTGAGGATTTCTATGAAGAAGAAACTTATTGCAACAGTTATGGCAGCTACAATGGCAGTGACAGCGCTTACAGGCTGTGGCAGCTCATCGGCTTCATCAGCTAAAAAAGACATAAAAGTACCAACAGAGCCATTTGGCGATACAGTGAAGTATGACCCTTCGGTTGAGATTAATGATGGAAAGGATATCTCAATTGACATGTGGGAGTGGGGAAGCGATGAATTATTTCAGAGGGTTATTGACAGATACACAGCTATTCATCCTAATGTAACTATAAACCTGGTGGATAATCCATGGGAAGATTACTGGACAAAGCTTCCTCTGGCACTTGATGGTGAGAACGGACCGGCACTCTTCGATGTACATAACAGCTATCATGAGAATCTTATCAACTATATGGCTCCGCTTGATATTCCTGTTGAGGATTTGGAGCAGGACTTCAATGGAGTAAGCGCCCATGAGATTGATGGTAAGGTTTATTACATTGATTACGGAATGATGACAGGCTCTGTTTATTACAACAAGGAGATGTGGAAGGAAGCCGGACTAACAGATGATGATATTCCAAAGACCTGGGATGAAATGATTGAGGTAGCAAAGAAGCTCACAATCAAGGACGGAGACAAAATAGTCCAGGCCGGACTCAATTTCAATAATGATTTCCACCAGAATTATCTGCTTGGTCTTAATTATCAGCTTGGGGAGAACCTCTTTAAGGAGGATGGAAAGACACCTAATGTCAATTCAGATGCCATGAAGAAGGTAATGCAGATGCTTGTTGATATGTATGACAAGGATCAGATTGGTTCAAAGGATTTTGGCGAGAACTGTGCAGACAGCTTTGGACAGGGACAGTCGGCAATGGTTATTCAGTGGGGACATTATTACAATACACTTAAGACCACATGGAGTGATATAGATTTTGGCGTATTTGAAATTCCTACATTTGACGGAAATCCATATGCGTACAATAGATATAACGGTGAGTCAACATTCGGTGTAAACAAAAAAGCACCAAAGGATCAGCAGGCAGTGGCACAGGATTTTGTAAAGTTCTTCCTCTGCGATGATGAGTCTCAGGTAGATTTCAATCTTGCTATGAGTACCTTCCCTGCAAAGAAATCCCTTGCAGACAATGAGGAAATACTTAAAAACCCATCGCTTAAGGTACTTTCAGAGCACATTGACCACTACATCTGGCCGGGTCCGATGCCTTCATGTGTTGAGGAGGATATGAAAAAGGCCGGAGAGGACATATTCTACAATGGAGTGGATATTGATACAGCTTTAGACAAGGCACAGGCTGATATTATAAAGGATATGAAGAGCAGTTCATTCCAATCAGTCGAGAATCTATATGAGTTTGCAAAATAACAGGTAAAGATTCACTACGGAGGATTATTAATGTTTAAAAAATCACATCCATTACAAAGTAAGAGTGAAATAATTTTAAGAAACATAGTTGTTGTAGCTATGGTAGCTTTCTTTACAATATTTTTGATAATACCGATTGGTATAGCATTTGCAGGAAGCTTTCATGAGTGGAATCCGTTAAGCGGAACATACAAGTTTTTGGGTCTGGAAAATTATAAGCAGGTGTTCACGAGCAAATTGTTCGGCAAATCAATGTTCAATACCGTAATTTTTTCGGTAGTTGTAATTATTTTCAGAGTCGGTCTGGGACTGGGAATAGCGTATGCTATTTATTCAACGCTTATAAAGCATAAGAGCTTTTTCAGGGCAGTTTACTATATGCCTGTAGTAACGCCTATGGTTGCAGTGGCATTTGTATGGAAGTTCATGTACAATCCACAGATTGGAACCATCAACAAAATATTCGGGCTCGATATCAACTGGCTGATGAATCCCAAAACTGCTCTGATTGCAGTAATTATAATGACCATCTGGAAGGATTTTGGATATGCGGTTGTCATGTATATGGCAGGCCTGTACTCACTTCCGGCAGATGTCATGGAGGCAGCGCAGGTTGACGGAGCGAGCGGCTGGCAGAAATTCAGATACATTACATTGCCATTGCTTAAGCCTATGACACTTTTTGTAGTCATTACATCAATTATTTCGTATATCCAGGCTTATGTTCAGATACTCATCATGACAGAGGGAGGACCGGGAACATCAACATATCTGGCTTCTTACATTATTTACGATGAGGCCTTTGTCAAATACAACTTTGGATATGCATCAGCACTTTCATTTGTGCTTTTTGTGATTACCGCAGTGCTTACCGTGCTTTCTTTCAAAGTATCGGGCAAGGAAGAGTAGGAGGAAAATATCATGAGAAAAAAAGTAAGCAGTATAGTTTTAAATGTATTCCTTCTATTATTGGGCATTGTCACAGTTTATCCGTTTATATGGATGCTTTGCTCATCATTTAAGCAGAATAAGGAAATAATGGCATTGCAGCAGCATCTGCTTCCACAAGAGTTTACAATAGACAATTACATCAGCATGAATTCGCATTTTAATTTCATGAGATTCTTTGGAAACAGTTTGTTTATCACTATTGTTGTAACAATCCTTGTAGTATACACCAGTACAATCTGTGGTTTTGTCTTAAGCAAATATAAGTTTAAGGGCAGAAATATACTTTTTGGCTTTGTATTGTCTACTATGATGATTCCATGGTGCGTAACAATTATTCCGAAATACACGATGATTCAGAAATTCGGATGGATGGACAGTTATAAGGCACTTATTATTCCGGCTATGTTCAGCGGATTCGGAATATTTATGATGAAGCAGCACATTGAGACCATCCCTGACGAGATTATTGAGGCAGCCAGAATGGATGGCGCCAATGAGTTTTATATCTTTCACAGGATTATATTTCCGATGGCAAAAAACGGAATTTCAAGTATAGCAATTTTCCAGTTCCTGTGGACCTGGGAGGACTATCTGTGGCCTTACCTTGTAATCAATACCAAGGAAAAGCAGCTGTTGGCAGTAGGCTTAAAGATGTTTAACGGACAGTATTCTACAGATTATGGTGCACTTTTTGCGGCAACGGCAATATCTATCATACCGGTTTTACTGATATATCTGTTCTTCCAGAAGCAGTTTATCGCAGGAATTGCTGCATCGGCTGTCAAGGGATAACGTAATTTATATGAGAGGGAGTATTTCATGCAGGAAATATACAGAGTAAAGACAAGTCCGGTGGCATTATCGGACAATATGATAACAGGTGAAAAATACAGGATTACTTTCCTGACAGAGGCGCTTGTACGTCTGGAATACAGTGAAGATGGTGTGTTCGAGGACAGGGCAACACAGACAGTATTGTTCAGGGATTTTCCAAAGACCGACTATCATGTGGTGCGAAGCGCTGATGGAATTGAGGTTCATACATCAATGCTTCACCTGATATATAATGAGAAGGAGTTCTCATCACACGGACTGAGCATACAGATCAAGGGAAATCTGAGCGCATATCACAGCATCTGGCATTACGGCGAGAAGGTGCATGATTTGCAGGGTACGGCGCGTACACTTGATGACGTAAACGGAGAGGTTGAGCTTGGATGCGGTGTAGTTTCACGCTTTGGATATTCAATTCTTGATGACAGTAAATCACAGATTTTACTTGATGATGGATGGATTGAGCCGAGAAAAAAAGGCGTGTCGGATTTGTATTTCTTTGGATACGGACATGAATACAAGCAGGCGCTTAATGATTTTTACAGGCTTTGCGGCAAGACTCCAATGCTTCCGCGATACGCACTGGGAAACTGGTGGAGCAGATATTATAAATACTCAGAAGAAAGCTATATGGAGCTGATGGACAAATTCGATGAAAAGAATATCCCGTTCACGGTAGCCGTAATAGATATGGACTGGCATCAGGTCGATGTGGACCCTAAATACGGAAGCGGCTGGACAGGATATACATGGAACAAAAAGCTTTTCCCGGATCCGAAGCGCTTTCTTGGAAAGCTCCATGACAGAGGAATGCATACTACCTTAAACGTACACCCTGCGGATGGTGTGCAGGGATGTGAAGAAATGTATGTTGATATGGCAAAGGAAATGGGCGTGGACTATGAAAATGAGGACCCGGTTGTATGTGATCCGGCAAGCCCAAAGTTTATGGAGGCATATTTTAAGTATCTTCATCATCCGAGAGAGGCTGAAGGTGTGGATTTCTGGTGGATTGACTGGCAGCAGGGCAGCAACTGCAAGGTTGAAGGATTGGATCCGCTATGGATTTTTAATCATTTTCATTATCTCGATAATAAAAGAGACGGCAGGCGTCCGATGACATTTTCACGCTATGCAGGTCCGGGAAGCCATAGATATCCGATTGGATTTTCGGGAGATACACATATTACATGGGAGTCGCTTGATTTCCAGCCGTATTTTACAACGACAGCAACAAACATCGGATATGGATGGTGGAGCCATGATATTGGCGGACATATGCTTGGCTACAAGGATGATGAGCTGACAGCCAGATGGACACAATACGGTATATTCTCTCCGATAATGCGTCTGCACAGCTCATGCAGCGAATTTAACGGCAAGGAGCCGTGGCGATTTAAAAAAGAGACTGAGGAAGCGATGGAGGCGGCGCTCAGACAGAGGCATTGTATGATTCCGTATCTGTATACCATGAACTATCGCAGCTATGCCGAGAATATGCCGCTGATTGAGCCTATGTATTATGAGTATCCTGAAAATGCAGAGGCTTATGAGGTAAAGAATCAGTATTTCTTTGGCAGCCAGCTTATGGCAGCACCTGTTACAACTCCACGTATTAAGGGACTTAATGTGGCAAAAACCAAAGTGTGGTTCCCGGAGGGCATCTGGTATGATATCTATACAGGCATGCGCTATGATGGTGGAAGGATGCTGGAGACCTACAGGGATTTGAGCAGCATACCGGTGTTTGCGAAGGCGGGAGGCATACTTGTGTGTGCAGATGCTGATGAGCTTGATGCAAGGTCGGTTATCAAAAATCCTGATGTATTATGTGTCAGGGTATTCCCGGAGGCTGATGGTGAGTTTGAGCTATACGAGGATGACAATGAATCCTGCGGATATGTGGATGGCAGATGTGTGACCACAGCTATGAAATATTCTGCGGATAAAGATATGTTTGTCATTTCTCCGGCAGATGGAGATACATCATTAATACCTGAAAACAGAACCTATAAGCTCGTGTTTGAGAGAAGAACCGAAGCAGCCGCCGGTAATGTAAAGGTCTTTGTGGACCAAAAAGAGGTTTGGGCAAAGATTAAATATGATTATGAAAAAAGAAAGCTCATCGTTACTGTAAATGCATCTACAGCAAGTGAAATAAGCGTTGCAATATCAGCGGACACAGTAGCTTGTGATAATCAACTCGAAAAAAGATGCTTTGATTTCCTGAATCAGGCAGAGATAGGCTTTAGGCTAAAGGATGAAATCTATGGTATCGTTACATCGGGAAAGAAGACCACAGTGATTTTATCAGAGCTTAAGGCAAAGGAGCTTGATACAGAGCTGTATGGTGCTTTGACAGAGATACTTACGGCCTGAGGCTATTGATTTTTAAATTGGTTTTTATAGAAGGTTGCTGGTTGCACTGTTAGGTGTGACCGGTGACTTTCTTTATTGTAAAAAGTAAAAATGGATGATACTATTATAGTAAGTTGAAGTATTTTATAGGAAACATCAGGAGAAACAACATGAACAATTGGGACAGAATGAGAGCGGGAAAGCTCTACAATGCAGACAGCGCAGACATAGCGGGCTACCATGAAAGAGGAATGGGTCTGTGCGACAAATTCAACCGCACACCGATTTGGATGAAGAAGCGTAAGCAGCGTATTTTGGAGAAAATGATACCATCCGCAAAGGATGGCGGTGCATTCATTTTTGCACCATTTTACTGTGAGTATGGTGTGAATATCCACTTTGGAAAGGGCTGCTTTGTAAACTACAAATGTACATTTCTGGATTGCGCACCGATTGAGCTCGGTGACGGAGTCTGGATTGGAGCAAATGTCACTGTTGCGACACCTTGCCATCCGTTTTTATCAGAGGAACGCCTGCCACAGGAATATCCGGACGGCTTCCATGACCTGGAATATGCAAAGCCTATTAGGATTGGCGATGGAAGCTGGATATGCTCGAGTGCTACAATCTGTGGTGGTGTCACAATCGGAAAGAACTGCATCGTGGCAGCAGGCGCAGTCGTAAACCGCGATATTCCCGACAACTGTATCGCAGCAGGTGTGCCGGCAAGGGTGTTGCGCAAGCTTGACGAGCAGGACCGCATGAATGTGTGGGACACCTACATGAAAAACGAGGTGCCATTGTCGCAGAGGGATAAAGCGAGGTAGTTATTGACCATCATACCGATGAATGGTACTATAGTAATAGCAACGAAATAACTTGAAACTATATAATTTAAGGGAGGATTACTCAATGGGCAATTTATATAAGAACTGTAAAATACAGGACAACACAGCAGAGCTGATATACGAGAACGGCAGTCTGTTTGTCACTGTATTTGAGAACAACATGGTACATGTTGCGCAAAAACCAGGCATCGAAAGTGTTGCAATAGAGGAGCGCTTCATTCCGAAGGCTGCCACACCAAGCGTGACCTGCAAGGCGGCGTCAGATACCGAGAAGACAGAAACAGAAACCAGTGTAAGCGATGCAGCAGTTAAAGCAGTCATAAACGCAAGGGATATTACTGTAAATGTAAAGGATAACGAGAAGCTTGATATTTATTACAAAGGTAAGCTTGTGCTTTCGGATTATGAAAAAGCGCGCAAAAAGAGTGAGAAGAATCCGTACGAGGATCTTGCCATCGCAGAGCTTGAGGGACATACTGTCGGAAAAGACGAAGAAAAAACGGACTCTGTTACCATCATCAAAAAGCTTGGAAAGGATGATGCTATTTACGGTCTGGGAGATAAGCCGGGCTGTCTCAACAAGCGTGGATATTCATATGTAAACTGGAACACGGATGATCCTGCTCCACATGTGGACAGCTTCAAATCGCTGTACAAATCCATACCGTTTTTTATCGTGCTGGGCGATGAATATTGTTATGGAATCTTTGCAGATAATACCTACAAGACAACCTTTGATTTCGGTTATGAGAATACAGATTACTATTTCATCGAGCATGAGAAGGGTGAGCTGGACTACTATTTTATGCCGGGAAAAGATATGGCAGAGGTGGTAGGACTTTATACATCACTGACAGGCACCACACCACTTTATCAGAGATGGATATACGGCAGTCATCAGAGCCGCTGGGGCTATTATACGCAGGACGAGGTGCTTGATATAGCTGACAAATTCCGCGAGCTTGATATCCCATGCGATGTGATCCATATGGATATTGACTACATGAACGGCTACAGGGTATTCACCTTTGATGACAAGAAATTCCCTGATGTAAAGGGGCTTTCAGAGAAGCTTGCTGACAGAGGTGTAAAGCTCATATCCATCATTGATCCGGGTGTGAAAAAGGATGAGGACTATTTCATGTACAAAGAGGGCATGGAGATGGATGCATTTGCACATGATACAGATGGCAGTGTATACGAAAATGCTGTCTGGCCGGGCACATCGGTATTTCCGGACTTCACAAAGCAAAGTGTCAGAAGCTGGTGGGGAGACAAGACAAAGATACTTCTCGAGAACGGTATCAGCGGCATATGGAATGATATGAATGAGCCTGCAAGCTTCAACGGACCACTGCCGGATGATGTGCAGTTTGAGTATGGAGCACATGAAAAGGTTCACAATATTTACGGACATTTTATGGCAAAAGCCACATATGAGGGACTTGCGAAAAATGATGGTGGAAAACGCCCGTTTGTACTTACCAGGGCTGCATATGCCGGAAGCCAGAAATACTGCGGTGGCTGGACCGGAGATAATCACAGCATCTGGGCGCATATAGCGCTTTCGCTCGAGCAGGTGTGCAATCTGTCGGTCAGCGGACTTGCCATGTGCGGCAGCGATATAGGCGGTTTCGGAAGTGATACTACACCGGAGCTCCTTGTCAGATTTTATGAGGCAGCAGTATTTGTGCCGTTTTTCAGAAATCATTCAGCGATGGGAACACGCAGGCAGGAACCTTGGCAGTTTGACGAGACTACGATAGATGCAGTCAGAAAGACAGTAAAGCTCAGATACAGATTTATCCCATATATCTACGATCTGGCACATGAGTGTGAAAAGACGGGAGCACCTATCGTGCGCCCACTCGTATACGAGTACCCTGCAGACAGGCACGTGAGAAATATTTCCGATGAATATATGCTCGGAAGCTTTGTGCTGGTTGCACCTGTAATCGCACCGGGCAAGGAGGCAAGAGAGGTATATCTGCCGGATGGCGACTGGTATGATTACTACACAGGCGAAAAATACAGTGGCGGCAGATATATTTTAGCAGATGCACCACTTGATAAAGTACCTGTCTTCATAAAAGCAGGAGCCATTATCCCTGTTGCAGACGGAGAAATCCGCTCTACAGAGGACATCACAGAGGATAAGATCAGCATACTGACATACCCGGGCAAGGGCAGCTTCGTGCATTATCAGGATGACAATGAGACGTTTGCATACAGAGATGGTGAGTATAATGCTGTTGAGTATACACTGGATGGGGATAAGCTTGAGAAGAAAGTGTTGCATAAGGGGTTGTAAAAATACATAACCTTAAATTTAAAATTCAATATCAACCTCTACAGGGCAGTGGTCTGAACCGAGCACATCGGTATGGATTGCTGCCTTTTTCAGCTTATCGTTGATGCGCTTTGATGTGATAAAGTAGTCGATACGCCAGCCTGCGTTCTTCTCGCGTGCTTTAAAACGGTATGACCACCAGGAATATATACCCTCGGCATCCGGATAAAAATATCTGAAGGTATCGGTAAAACCGGAACCTAAAAGCTCTGTCATTTTAGCACGTTCCTCGTCTGAAAAACCTGCATTCTTGCGGTTTGTTTTTGGATTTTTCAGGTCAATCTCATTGTGTGCGACATTCAGATCACCGCACAGTACGACAGGCTTTTTGGCATCGAGTGTCTTAAGATATTCACGGAAATCATCCTCCCACTGCATACGGTACGGCAGCCTTTTCAGCTCATTCTGTGAGTTTGGAGTATAGCAGGTTACGAGATAGAAATTGTCATATTCAAGTGTGATGACGCGTCCTTCCCTGTCATGCTCCTCAATGCCTATGCCGTAAGACACTGATAATGCCTTGTTTTTGGCGAAAATGGCTGTGCCGGAATAGCCTTTTTTCTCGGCGTAATTCCAGTACTGGTGATAGCCCGGCAGGTCAAGGTCAATCTGTCCCGCCTGTAGCTTGGACTCCTGTATACAAAAGAAATCCGCATCTATACTGTTAAAAAAATCAAGGAAGCCCTTCTGGACGCATGCGCGCAGTCCATTTACATTCCACGATATAAATTTCATGTCTTAATCCTCCATATAAGTGTGTGTATTAAAATCATATTTAAAAAGTATTCTTCTTACAAAAACGAAATCATATAAGCAGGCAGACAGAGTATGTCTTTGTCTTTTGAGAAATCCTTTGTATATACGAGATATTTTTGAAGAATACGGTTTGAAAATTTTATTGAAAATTCATCCAGGGACTTATGGGTTTTATAGCCACTGGATTTTACTTCAATTGGGCAAACCTTATTTTTTTTGGCAATAAGAAAATCTATTTCGTAATTATGGCGCGAACTTTCATTAAAAAAAGTATAGTAAAATAATTCGTTGCCATTACACGTTAAAAGCTGTGCAACTACATTTTCGTAAAGATAGCCTAGATTAGTTCCTAGCTTGTCATTTAACAATTTTTCATAAATTATGTTTTCTGTGAAATCTTTGTCTTTAAACATCAATGTAGTAAACAGCCCGGTATCGCATAAAAATAGTTTAAACCGGGTTAAGTCTTTGTTGGTTGACATACCGGCACTTGGGTCATTTGCATGGTATGATACCAAAACAGTTTTTGAGTCTTTTAACTCTGCAATCAGTTCCAGTGTATTATCGGCGCGATTGTTTGTCAGTACGCTTGATACCTGATATCGCGAAGCATTTTTGTTTAGCTGCGCAGGAATTGCATCAAAAAGCATAGATATTTTTCCAGTAGCATCTATTTTTTTGAAATCATCTTCATAAAGATTCAGAATATCACGCTTTACGTCATCAACCTTACGGAAGTTATTGGTTTTGATATATTCATCAACTGCCTGCGGCATTCCCCCGACAAGCATATAAAGACGGAAATCACGCATCAATTTACGATTAATCTCTTCTCCGAAGGGTTTTTGAGAATCGAATAGCTTATGGATTAGGGGGATAGTTGTTTCATCATTCAAAGCCCATAAAAATTCTTCATAATCCATAGGATACATGTTTAGCTTTCTCTCTTCGCTTGGAATAAGTATATCCTGTACGTTTTTTTTGATAGAAATCAGAGAACCGGTTTCTATATAATCATATCGGTGATCTTTTACAAGTGATTTGATAGCCTGTCTTGCGCGGGGGCATAATTGTACTTCGTCAAAAATAATCAAAGACTCTCTCTCATAGAGATCGACTTTGTATTGGAGCTGCAACTGCAAAAACAGATAATTCAGATCTGAAATATCCTCAAACAGTTCACGTATATTTTTTGAGACGATTGAGAAATCAATGATTATATAACTTTTGTATTCATTTCGTCCAAATGACTCTACGATGGTTGACTTGCCTATACGACGGGCTCCTTCGATTAAGAGTGCTGTTTTACCATCGGAATCCTTTTTCCATTGCAATAATTTATCATATATTTTTCGCTTAAACATGACATTCTCCTAATAAAATTACAAAATCGCATTTTTTATTTTGATGTTTTACTACAAAATCGCATTTTTTATTTCAACGATTTACCACAAAATCGCATTTTCTTTTTTGCTATTTTACCACAAAATCGCATTTTTTAAAAGAGGTTTGAATCTGCAGATTACACTTTTTATATAAAAACGTTACTGTTCACACCGAACAGTGTGACCAGCAACATAAAATACGTGTAATAGAGGAAGAAAATACGCAAGATAAAGTCGGTTCGTAAGCTGCACCAAGCTGGTGCAGAAATCAGAAATATGTGAAAATATGACATAAATATAATAAATCCGCTACACTATATCATATGATTACGCACATGATATAATGCAGCGGATTTTATTGTTGATTATTTTAAAGCTCAAGTAATTTTTCTTACAGCACATCGCTTCCATCAGGAATCTTTGAGATGATAGTTCTGTTAATCCTGATTAAGAATAATGTCGAAACAGTAAAGGATATCACCTCGGCTATCGGGAAAGCCCACCATACAGCGTGGAGTCCACCGAGCCTTGAAAGAATGTATGCTGCCGGAATTAAAACCACAAGCTGACGCATGATCGATACGATCATGGAAAAGACAGCCTTTCCCAAAGCCTGGAATACTGTGCCGACGATAATACAAAACCATGCGATGAGGAAATGCACACCGATTATTCTAAGTGCCGGAACTCCGATTTTGAGCATATCGTCAGAGGCGCTGAACATTCCTAAAAGCACCTGTGGTATGAACTCAAAGCAGGCAAAGCCAACGAAGAGCAGACAGAATGCTGTTATCAGGCTGACCTTTATTGTTTTAACCATACGCTTCCTGTTCTGAGCACCATAGTTGAATGCGATGATAGGTGTGATTCCGTTGTTCAGTCCGAATACAGGCATAAAGAAGAAGCTCTGCAGCTTGAAATAAACACCGAAAACAGCAGCGGCAGTCGATGAAAAGCCGATAAGTATTCTGTTCATGGCATATGTCATTATAGAGCCTATAGACTGCATAATGATTGAAGGAATACCGATAGCATAAATGGTTCCCATGATTTTGAAATCCGGGCTGTAGCCCTTGAAGCTCAGGCTGATTTCATGATTGAATTTGTGGTTGCAGACAAAGGCAACAACGGCGGCTACGCACTGTCCCACAACGGTTGCCACGGCTGCACCGGTAGCACCGAGCTTAGGGAAGCCAAGCAGTCCAAAGATCATGATAGGATCCAGAATGATATTTGTGATGGCACCGCAAAGCTGTGAGGTCATGCTGAAAATAGTTCTTCCTGTCGAGGTAAGTACCCTCTCAAAATAGATTTCCGCAAAAATACCAAATGAAAAAATCATAACAGTACTCAGGTAGTTCACACCCATATCCATGATTTCGACATCAGCATTTCCAATCTGACTCATGTAAAAAGGCTTTACGATTGTAAGTCCGAGAATCAGAAATATTATGTAGCTGAATGCATATAGTACGGCACCGTTGATGCCGATTTTGTTGGCTTCATCATATTTATGGGCACCGAGTGACTTTGACAGCAGCGCGTTTACACCTACACCGGTACCGGTTGCGACAGCAATGATGAGTGTCTGCAAAGGGAAGGCAAGTGAAACAGCTGTGAGTGCATTTTCAGAAAGTTTTGCAACGAAAATACTGTCTACGATGTTGTAAAGTGCCTGTACGAGCATAGAAATCATCATAGGCAAAGACATGTTAAATACAAGCTTGACGATAGGCATGGTTCCCATCTTGTTCTCTGTTACAGGGGCTGAATTTGTTTCCTGACTCATAATTCCTCCTATTGTAAATGATTGTTAATTTAAAAATTCTACATTATATATGTACGAAGCTTTAGTTATTAAAATTAAAATCACCGGTAGATTAGCCGGTGTTTAAAATGTGCAACAAAGCGCCAATTACATATAATACCATGACAGCAGGATACTTTCAAGGTATTCAACAGCATTTATAGATGGCATTTATAGATGGTATATTCAATAGCATTTATATATGGTAGTTCTAAAAAAATAGGCAAAGAATAGCTGATTTCCGAAAAAATTGATATTATTTCCGAAGAGTGCTATAATATTTCCGATAAATAGCTGAGTGTTTCCGAATGGAGGGTAAAAATGACCGAAACCAAGTATATTTCAAGTAAGATGGCTGCTGAATTGTTAGGGATTTCTGTAAGAAGAGTGGTAGGACTGTGCAACAACGGAGAAATCATTGGGGCTTATCAGGATGGACGAAGATGGAAAATACCGGAGACATCGGTTTATACTTATCAGAGGGAAAAGCGCCTTGAGGATGAAAAACTTCCGTGTGCAGTAGGAAGTACATCGTACGTGGATACTGTGAAAAACTGTTATTATGTAGATAAAACCTTGTTAATCCGTGATTTAATAGATGACCATGCGACAGTCACACTGTTTACCAGACCAAGAAGGTTTGGTAAAACGCTTGCGATGGACATGTTGAAGGTTTATTTTGAAAAAACGGATGCTGACAGCTCTATATATTTTCGGGATAAAAAAATATGGTCGTGCGGTGAAAAATATCGTGAAAAACAGGGCACATATCCTGTTATATACATTACCTTTAAGGATGTAAAATTTGATAACTGGAATGACTCCTTAGAGGCTGTAAGACTTGTTATAAGAGATGAATATATGAGGCATCAGGAGCTTTTTTCATGGGATGCTTGTGATGAGGTGGAACGTGATTATTTGAACAGACTGCAGAAGGGAAAATTAAGCGATGTGGAATACGCCAGAGCACTGTTGTATTTGAGCCGTATGCTGGAAAAGTATCATCATAGTAAGGTAGTTATTTTAATTGATGAGTACGATACACCGATTCAGCAGGGGCATTCAAAGGGCTTTTATAATGATGTAATAACCTTTATGAGAAATTTTATGTCAGGCGGCTTGAAGGATAATCCGGCGCTTGCATTTGGTGTGCTTACAGGAATATTGCGTGTTTCTAAAGAAAATCTGTTTAGTGGTCTGAATAATCTGGTGGTAAATTCGGTGCTTGATGATAAATACAGTGAGTACTTTGGATTTACAACGGATGAGGTTAGCGTAATGGCTGACTATTATGGTTGTACTGATAAAAAAGCTCAGTTAATGGAATGGTATGATGGATATAGGTTTGGAAATACGGACATATACAATCCATGGTCGGTGGCAAACTACTTTAATAATGATTGTACGCCAAAACCATTCTGGACAAATACAAGTGATAATGAGATTATTCGAGAGATAATGAAATCATTGACACCTGAAATTGCGGATGATCTGATTTCACTTATTCAGGGAAAATCAGTGCAAACATCATTAAATATGGATGTGATATATCCAAGAATAACAGATGGTGCAGATAGCATATTTAGTTTCCTTCTTGTTTCAGGTTATTTAAAGCCACTAAATACTGCAGTAGAAACAGAATTTGGTACATTTGTTGAGCTTGCTCTTCCGAACCGGGAAATCAGAAGAGTATATAATTCAGAAATATTATTCTGGATTAGAAATAATATGACTCAAAATGTGATGGCAGAGCTGGAAAAGGCACTTTATCTAAAGGACGGAGAGAAATTGAAAGCGGCTCTGAGAAAGTATATGCTGACGTGTGCAAGCAGTTTTGACGGTGCCGCGGAAGGCTTTTATCATGGGCTGATGCTTGGTTTATCTGCCGGGATGTCTGCGATGTATTATATCAGGTCAAATCGCGAATCAGGTGATGGCAGATTTGATTTGACATTGGAGCCGAAGGTTTCATCAATGCCTGCAATTATAATGGAGTTTAAATCGGTCAAAGAAGAAAAAATGCTTGCTACATCAGCCCAGGAGGCATTGCAGCAGATAGAAGAAAAAAATTATGATACAGATATAAGAGACAGAGGAATAATAGAAATAACAAAATATGGAGTTGCATTCTGTGGCAAAAATGTGGAGATAGCTCTGTGATTGTAAGATAAAAAATACCTTTTGACCCTCATATCATCATATGGATAAGCAGCATATAGCAGATAGTTCCTCCCGCGATAGAGAGGAGCATCTGCCTTTTCCATATCCTTTAAATTTCTCTAGCATTGAAATTCCATAAAACAGATGTCTTGCCTGAATGAGCAGCGCCATGATAAATACCTGCAGCGGTGCAAATGGGCTAAGGAGCATCTCAACTGTTATGAATTCGAGCGAACCTCCGAAAATCAAAAGACTCATAATGTAATAACCTGCCTTCTGATAAGATTTGATAATGCAAAAGTATAGCATTGCAGGGTATAAATTACAATAATCGCTTGACAAAATGACAGAGAGATATATAATTAGTTCAAAAATGAATAATTCAAAAGTGTATAACATAGCAGCAAAATAGGAAAAGGAAAGAAGGAATATCACATATGAAATTTAACTTTGAGTTTGCAGAGAAAATTTCGCGAACCTACAGCGATGAGTGCAGACCACTGTGTCATGAGCTGAAGCTTCCACAGACAGCCTTTGATATACTCATGTTTCTGGCGAATAATCCGGAATATAAGACGGCAAGGGATATAGTTGAAATAAGAAAAATCAAGGCAAATCTTGTGTCTGTAAATGTTGACAAGCTTGTGAATGAAGGCTATCTGGAGAGAAAGCCTGTGGAAAATGACAGGAGAAAGACGGAGCTTGTCTGTACAAAAAAGGCTGGGACTGTCATTGAAAGAGGAAGGCGCATACAGCAGCAGTTTACAGCAGATCTGTTTGCAGGGATAGATGAGGAGCAGAAAAAGCAGCTGACGATTGTTATGGAACAGCTTGAGAATAATATGGATGAAATAATCAGGAGGAAATCACATAAATGAGCACATTAATAACTATAATAGTAACATTTTTTGCCGGTATGGGCGCAGGCCTTGGAACCGGCTTTGCGGGACTAAGCGCAGCAGCAGTAATAAGCCCTATGCTCATTACCTTTTTGGGAATGGACCCTTATATGGCAGTGGGAATAGCCCTGTCATCTGATGTACTTGCCAGCGCAGTGTCAGCCTATACATATGGAAAGAACAAGAACCTTGATGTGAAAAACGGACTCATAATGATGGTCACGGTTTTGTGCTTCACAGTTGTCGGAAGCTATGTATCAAGTCTTTTGCCGTCAGCAACAATGGGTAGCTTTTCGGTATTTATGACATTTTTACTCGGAATCAAGTTTATAGTCCGTCCTGTCATGACAACAAAGGAGGCCATGCAGGGAGTTTCAGCTAAAAAGAGAGCTGTCCAGTCAGTAATCTGTGGTGTGCTTATCGGATTTATCTGTGGCTTCATAGGTGCGGGCGGTGGCATGATGATGCTCCTCATCCTCACATCAGTGCTTGGCTATGAGCTAAAGACTGCAGTCGGAACGAGCGTATTTATCATGGCATTTACAGCCTTTACAGGAGCTGCCTCGCACTTTGCCATCGGTGGAAAACCGGACTGGTTTGTGCTGCTTTTATGTATTGCATTTACACTCCTTTGGGCGAGAATTGCAGCGGTCTTTGCAAACAAGGCATCCGCCAAAACCTTAAACCGTGCCACAGGTATCGTGCTTGTGATACTTGGCATCGTGGTATTTGCATTTTCACTTCTGAGCTGATTTTTCTTGAATATATAACTGTAAGCCCCGGCTGCCCGACCGGCACACACAGCTTCCCCACGTGCTACGCTGCACTGCTAAGATACTGTACGGAATTATGCTTGAAGGGTTTCTATGCCTGACGAAACCGTCGAAACGCGCCGTCCGTGGCGCGGTTCTCCTCGCCCCTGCGTCCGTGCAGGAGCGTTTCTGTGCTTCATGGCATAATTTCTACAGTATCTAAGCAGCTTCGCTATTCGCACGTGGGGAAGCTGTGTGTGCCGGTCGGGTAGCCGGGACTTACATCATTACATAAAACAAGATAAAAATCATCATACGTATTTTGAGGAAATTACGAAAAAATCTTACCATTTTGTGCAAAACCACATATTTAATAGAAAGATTTACATAAAGATTATGGAGAATATAATATTGTGCCCTTAGAAAAATAGTACTATACTAAATTCGTCTGATGAATTCGGACTTGAGTATAAATAATAATATGATTAAATGGTCAAAAGGTATCATAAGATAGGAGGAAATAACAAACTATGTCTTCAAAAAAAGGTACGATGAAAAACAAATTGGAAAACATGCATTTGGGTGAAAGGATCAACTATGGTTACAGAATGGTTATTACCATGATGCTTATTTCGGGACTGCTTTCGATTGCGGTCATTGGTGTGTTGTTTTTCAATATGTTAAACTATGTAAACAAGGTAAATGCTGCCGATCGGGCAGTTATGACATGTAGAATAAATGTAACTGCAGCGGCAAGAGATATAAGAGAGATGGCACTTAATCCTGACAAGTCTACGTATGAAGATTATGAGCAGGGTGCAAAAGCTTTGCTCGAGAATGTTGATGTGCAGTTAAAAACAATAAAAAAAACAGGTGTCGTTCCTGAGGATCAGTATAATGAATATTCAAAGGCTCTTTCAGACTGGGGGAATACCGGATACTCAATCATGGATAAGATTAAAGCCGGACAGAAGGATGAGGCTGTTGATCAGATTATCAATGAGTGTACACCAAAGTTAAATAAAACTGTTGAGCTTGCAAAGGAAATCAACAAGCTGACTGACGAAAGAAGCCATCAGGCAGTTGTAAGGACATATGTATGTGCTGCAGTCGGACTCATAGTCATCATTGTCTGTCTGATATGTGCATGGCAGTTGACAAAGAGAACAGGAAAGATCGTGCTTGATACAATCCTTGAGCCATTACATGCAATCGAGGATGTGGCAAAGGAGCTGACAGAAGGAAATCTTCACAGCGCACTTGAGTACCATTCAGAGGATGAAATCGGTAGATTGGCACACAGCATGAGAAAGTCTATCCGTATTCTCGGCTCATATGTGGATGATATAGACAGGTCGATGAAGCTCTTTGCGGACGGACATTTTGATGCACAGCCGGAAGTAGAGTGGAGAGGCGATTTTGTAGGTATTTTACAGTCATTTATGGAATTTGAAAAAAGTATGGCAGTCACCATAAAGGGAATACAGAATGTATCAAGCGAGGTTTCAAGTGCGGCAGAGCAGGTAGCTGCAAGCTCAAATGACCTTGCAGACGGTGCAACCAATCAGGCTGCAGTTGTAGAGGAACTGACAGCGACAGTTGCGGGAGTTTCAGAGCAGGTGGAGCAGAATTCAGAGAGTGCAAAGGAAATCAGTGGAAAAGTGGATGAGCTTGGAGAGGCAATCTGGGAAAGCAATGGAAAGATGCAGGAGATGGTTACATCTATGCATGAAATAAACGAAGCCTCTAAACAGATAGATCAGATTATATCAACCATTAATGAGATTGCATCACAGACAAACCTGCTTGCATTAAACGCTTCTATTGAGGCAGCAAGAGCAGGGGAGGCAGGAAAAGGCTTTGCGGTTGTGGCAAATCAGGTAAATATGCTTGCCGATCAAAGTGCACAGGCTGCAAAGGAATCAGCTGCGCTCATAGAGACATCTGTGCAAGCTGTTGAAAAAGGCATGAATATTGCAGAGCAGACAGCCTCACAGCTTGAAGAAGTAGCAGAGAACTCTAAGGTGATTACAAAAGAGGTGACTAATATAGCTGATACACTGGAGACCCAGACCAGTGAGATCAAGCAGATTAACGAAGGAATTGAGCAGATCAATGATGTTGTACAGACCAATTCAGCAACATCACAGGAGTGTGCGGCTGCGAGCCAGCAGATGAGCAGTGAATCAGAAAATCTGAGTGAAATGATAGCGAAATTCAAAATCTCAGACATTGAAGAGTAATATAATAGAAGGTGAAATTTAATAATGGCTTTTGATGCATATAAAATACTTGACGAGCTGAAAACAGGAAGTATGATTGATTTAATTGCACCTTGTATGGATGATTATCTGTATATTATAGATTTGAAGAATGATACACTGAGGATATCACAATCAGCGGTAGATCGTTTTATGCTTCCTGATAAATTTATGAATGATGCAACAAAGCATCTTCGTACATTGGTTTATGAGAAAGACCGTAAGCTGCTCGAAAACCACAAGCGTAAAATATATGATGGAAAAGAAAAAAGGTACAACGTGCTATGTCGTTTGATTAGCAGGAAGGATTCACCGGTATGGATTAGCTGCCGTGGGGAGGTAATCAATGATAATGAGGGGAAACCGCACTATATTATCGGCTGTATGAATGAGACAGGAACCAGGCAGAGGGCTGACAATATCAGTGGGCTTTTAGGTGAAAAGGAGATGGCGTCATATCTCTATTCACAGCCTAAAGAGAAGCTGTCAGGCTATTTCATTCAGATTGGAATTGACGATTTTGGGATAATCAATAATGTTCAGGGACAGATATATGGCAACTACATACTTAAAAGAGTGGCTGAATGCATAGCAGATTGTCTCTCAGGCGGTCAGAAAATATATCATCTTGTTACAGACAAGTATATGCTTGTGGATATGTTGAGCAAATCGCAGGATGAGGTGGTGCAGTTGTTCAAAAGGATAGGTGAAAAAATTGATGAGTTTATAGTTGATGAAAACTATAAATCAATCTTTTCGGTTTCTGCCGGAGTGACAGATATATCAACACTGGCAGAGGGAGCAATAGAGTGCAGGAAAAAGTCGGATTTTTCTTTAAAATGCGCCAAAAAAAGAGGCGGAGGAAGCCTTTATTTCTTCGAGGAAGAGGATTATAAAGCGTCATTGCGCAAAAATACCATCCTGAGTGCGCTTCGTAGCGCAACTGTAAATGATTTTGAAGGCTTTGAGGTATATTATCAGCCTATCTTAGATAGTGCTGATCGAATAATCGGTGCAGAGGCACTTTTACGGTTTTTCATGCATTCGGATGAGGGCGATGAAATGATTTCCCCGGTTGAGTTTATTCCTTTACTGGAGGAGAGCAGGCTCATCATTCCGGTTGGAGAGTTTGTATTGAACGAAGCAGCAAAAATGTGCCGTGAAATGCAGCAGTATATTGCGGATTTCAGGGTAAATATCAATGTATCATATATACAGATTATGCGTGGAAGTATGGCAAATAAAATCCTTACTGCTATCCAGGCAAACAATCTGAGACCTGAATCAATCTGTATCGAAATGACAGAGAGTGGATTCATGGATATGACGCCATGTTTTTGCAGCTTCAGGAAAAAGCTTGATGAGAATAATATCCAGTTTATAATAGATGATTTTGGAACAGGCTATTCAAATCTTCGCTATATCAGTGAGATGAACCCGGACTATGTAAAGATAGATAAGGATTTTACGGCAATGGCGATGCGCAGTGAAAAGGACCATGAGCTGTTCAGAAAGATTATAGAGATGGTTCACAGTGTAAATATAAAAATCTGCATTGAGGGAATTGAGAAGGAAGAGTGGGCTTGCGCAATGAAAGAAATCCATGTAGATTATATGCAGGGATATCTGTATGGCAGACCATGCGAAAAAGGCGTGTTTTTAAACAACTATGTGATATAAGGAATATTTTCCGGGAGTTACAGACAAAAAGAATGCCAATGAAATATTTGAAAGAATAGTTAAACGAACAGAAAAACTAAACATCAAGGCATTTGGCAACAGGAGGCAAATCACATGCAAAATTCCAAAGAAAAAACTCTTTCCCAAAGGATTGCAGAGAGAATTATCAAATACATACTGGATGAAAACCTGCAGCCGGGTGACAAGCTTCCGAACGAAACCGTAATGTGTGAACGGCTGAATGTTGGAAGAAGCTCTCTGCGTGAAGCTATGCGGGCACTCTCATCACGTAATGTAATCACCATACGCCAGGGCTCCGGTTCATATGTTTCCTCCACTCCCGGGATAATTGATGATCCTTTCGGTCTGACCTTTGTTGAAGATAAACAAAAGATGATTAAAGATCTGATGGAAATCAGATTTCTAATCGAACCATCCATAGCAGCCATGGCCGCTATCCGTGCAGATGAGACAGATATAAAAAATATCCTTACTGCATGTGAAAATGCCGAAAAGCTCCTTCTTGCAAATAAAAATCACACAGAAAAGGATATAGCATTTCATACTGCTATTGCCTTAAGCAGCAAAAATATAGTTGTTCCAAAGCTGGTTCCTATCATCAACAGTTCAATTCCTCTGATCAGTGAGTCTGCAAAATTCACCATGCGAGATGAAGCTATCGAAACTCATCGTGAAATTGCAGATGCAATTGCTGCCCACGATGCCGTCCGTGCCCACGATGCGATGTATCTGCATCTGATCTACAACCAAAAGCATATAAAATCCATAAATTAATGACTGTCCGGTTATCACCGGCCACACTGCGATGTGACCGGCAGTACTATATTTTATGGTTCTGGCGCTTGAAATAGTCGCCCAGCAACCTGTTTACGTTATACACCATAAGTCATTTGGGTTGGAATGTCAAAGTATTGCTAATGATAAAACATAAAGTTTATATATTACTACATAAGAAAGAAGGATGAAATTATGTATGAAATGAAACCTGAATATTATATCGGAATAGATATGATAGATGAGGAACACAAGCAGTTATTTAAATATGCGGATGAGGCATATGAACTGCTGCACGATGAGTTTACACCGGATAAATATGATAAGATGGATATCATATTGGAGAAGCTGCGCGACTACACGGTAAAGCACTTTGCTGACGAGGAGCAGTATATGGAATCAATCCATTACAAGAAGATGTTTACACAGAAGGTTCAGCATATGGAATTTGTACAAAAGCTGGATGAGTTCATTGAGCATCACAGTGATGAGGAGATAGATCAGGATGAGCAGATTATGGGAATCCTCAAGTATCTCACAGACTGGCTGATAAACCATATCCTGTATGTTGACTGTCAGATACCGAAGCCACAATAAAGTACCTGAGTTTTAGTAAAGAGTAAGTACCGCAGGTCATCGCCTGCCGGGCAACGCACATACTCCCCGTAAGCGAATAGCGAAGCGGCTTAGATACTGTAGAAATTATGCCATGAAGCATAGAAACCCTTCAAGCATAATTTCGTACAGAATCTTAGCAGCGCAGCGTAGCTTGCGGGGAGTATGTGCGTTGCCACGGCAGGCGGTGACCTGCGGTCCGTAATTTTATAGAAAAATATAGCGTAATCAGCATATATTTGGTATAATTTGGATATGAAAAATAAGCGAAGATTTGCAATGGTCTCAGTTTCAGTAATCGTAGTAGCATTGATTCTCGAGGCGGGAATTTTGAAATATGTAAATGATGCAAATGCATATAGGCTATCAAAGGTGCTTCTGGATCGTGTTGTCACTGTGCTCGATAAAAATGACCAAAGTGAGGAGGAGCTTATAGAATCGTTAAAGGACGATTATATAGTCAGGGCAAAGGCAGTGTCATATATCGTAGATGCAAAGCCACAGGTAGAAAATGATGTGGAGGAATTGCAAAAGATAGCGAAGCTGATGTCGGTGGATGAGATACATCTGTTTGATGAAACTGGGCGTATAACCAGCGGCAGCGTGCCAAAATACTTTGGCTACAGCTTTGATTCGGGGACTCAGATGTCATATTTTAAACCAATGCTCACCGATAAGAGCCTTACGATGTGCCAGGATGTCACACCGAATACATCAGAGGGAAAGGCAATGATGTATGCCATCACCTGGAATGAGGCAGGTACAATGATGGTACAGGTGGGCTTGAAGCCGCAAAGGCTCTTAGATGAATTGAAGCAGAATGAAATATCTACAGTGGTTTCTGATATGCCTGTATACAATGGCATGGAAATATATGTGGCAGATGCAGATACAGGGCTGGTTAAGGGAGCTACGGATTGCGACAAAATAGGAAAAACCTTTAAAAATTTAGGCATTCCGACAGATATTAAAAAAAGTGATAAGCCTACAGTAAGGCGGGTGAGTGTAGATGGTACCGGCTGCAGATGTGTAATCAGGAAAGATGACAAATATATAGTGGCCGTCACCATTGAAAGATCCTTTTATATGACGAACAGCGTAGTGGCAATGCTTGTAGTGGGCATATATCTGATACTCGCATCATGCTGCATGGCGTATATGTTTTCAAAGATTATGAAGGAAAAAGATGAGAAAGAAAAGCTTTTGTATACATCAAATACCGATGAGCTTACAGGCTGCCTGAACAGACATGCCTATGAGACAGATATCAATAAGCTTACTTTGAAAAAAGAGTGGATATATATATCCCTTGATTTAAACAGCTTAAAGCATGTAAACGATACATATGGACATGCTGCGGGGGATGAGATGATCTGCGCAGCCGTAGCATGCATGAAGGCAAGCTTTGGGGATTATGGCAGGGTGTACAGAATAGGCGGAGATGAGTTTGCTGTGATAATTACACAAAAGCCGGACGAGCTTGATGCAATGACAAAGCATTTCGACAGCAGCATGGCAAAATGGAGGGGAAAATTAGTCGATTCGATGTCCATCTCATACGGCTGTGTAAGCAGTCTGGAGGAAGACTGGGAGTTTGTACACGATATTGCGAAGGAAGCAGACAGGAGAATGTATGCAAGCAAGGCACGCTATTACAGTGACAGTGACATAGATAGGAGAAAGTAAATTAAAATAAAGATTCCATCATTCCGGATACATGCATAGGCTGTTCATTGATTAGTGAAACAGCTCTACCACAAATACCGCCACACAGGAAGCCACGGCCACGGTTGTAAGCCCCTTGCCCTTTAATGCAAATATCACTGCCGCGATAAGCCCTGCTGCTGCACCAACCCACCAGTTAGTAGCATAAAACACTGCCGGAATAGTCATGGCGGTTAAAACTGCATACGGAATATAGTATAGAAAAGATCGCACGAAGCTGTTGTTGATCTTTTCTTTTATTGCGATAAAAGGAATAACGCGGATCAGATATGTGGAGCCCGCGAGTATGAGTAAATATATAAAAAATACACTGTTTTTCATTTGAGATAGCCTCCTGATTTTAATTATTTATTATCCTCTGGAACCGGAAACAGCAGCGAACCTACAACGGCAGCCACAATAGCTACAACCGTGATAGTGATACCGCTTGAAATTTTTGACAAAAACGGTACGTAGTAAAACATGCAGCTAAGCACAAATGCAAGCACCACAACAAACACGACCGCTCGTGATTTCTTCATCTCAGGAACCACGATAGCCACAAACATTCCATAAATAGCAAGACTGAGCGCACTCATAAGCCTATCCGGCAATATACTTCCAAGTATAGCACCTATCAGCGTACCGACAGCCCAGCCGATGTATGGAAGAGTAGAAAGTCCTGCAAAAAAGCTTCTGCTCACAGAATCCTCCTGGCTTGCCACGGCAAAAATCTCATCGGTCATCATAAAGCCGAGTATCCATCTTGAAATTCCACTAAATCTGGAATCCGCCTTCTGACCAACCGAAATCGACATAAAGGAATATCTTATATTAATAGTAAGCTGCGAAATAAGCATCTGGAAATACTGTCCCGGATGCATCATAATTCCGATGCCTGCAAACTGTCCGGCAGATGTGACAGTGGTCATCGAAATGAGCACAGCCTGCCACCAGGATAGTCCATATGACACAGCCATAATTCCAAAAGTAAATGAAACTGACAGATATCCGAGCGCAATCGGGATTCCTGCTGTCAGTCCTCGTTTATAGTTTTCCATTCTAAATTCTCCTTAGCATATTACAACAACATGTTATTCTAGCACAAATTTCATGAAAATGCACTTTCAAATTGTTTGTACCACTTTGCAATCTTGCAGCTGCGAACCCTGTAACTGCATAAAGACAAGAATGTTTTCTGCGTAAAGTAACTTATTGCTATATTACATCTGTATGAATAAAGAAAATATATTGACAAAAATGTGCAAATTCAATAAAATTATTAACCATAAGGGCACACTTATGGAAACATAAGGTCGCAAAGCCAGAGTCTAAAACAGTTACATGTAGTAATGACAGTTCGGCTGCAACAACCGGTGAATACCGGTTGCTGCAGCCTTTTTGTATGTATGAAAAGTTTATTGAAGTATGAGGTGAAAAGATATGAATGGTGACAGGCTTATGTATTTTCAGCATACAGATATCAGCAGGGTTGTGTTTGAAGGGTATGTAGATGATGATGAGATAATGATGTGTGACAACATCTTTAATGCCATGGAGAAAACAGAAATAGAGCGCGCAGATGTAAGAAAACTCAAAAGAAGCATGGTGAACTGATATGGCAAAAAAGAATGACAGAAAAGAATACAATAAACTGAAGAAAAAGAAAGCTGACAATAAAAAACAGCAGGAACAGTGCCAGTCAGAGATAGATGTGCTTGATGAGAAAATAGAGAGGCTGAAAGCGGCATACAGGAAGCTGGATGATGCCAAGGAGGCTATTGATGATATCAAGCATAACCAGAGGAATATGATAAATTCAGACCTTTATCAGTGCATGTGGACAGGCAGCAATGCACAGGAATGTTATGATTCATGTGAGAGCGGAAATTTATATACAGCATATGACGGATATGTGTCAAATATAGATGCAGCGGAGGATGCCATCAACTGGGAAATAAATACACTAAAAGAAAAAATGAATGAAAAATATGGTGTGCTTTCAGGACTTGTTAACGCATGGGATGATCTGTGCACGAAAATACAGAATTTTTTCAATTAATAAAAGGGAGAGGAGAAATACGAAGATGGAAATCAGCCTTGATAATATGCAGGTATCTTTTATGACTGCCGGTATAAAAACAGCTTCTGATTCCGTAAGTCTCACAGCGGCAGAGACAGAAATCAAAAGCAGATCTGAAGCAATGGACAAATTTCAGGAAGAATACAGGCAGCTGAAAGCCTTTGTGAAAGATTATAGAGATACGTTAAATAATGATCTGGCAAAAATAGAACTGATAATAAATGCAATAAATGAAAATGACAGAAAACAGGGAGATTATATTAAAAATGGTATTGGACTATCAGATACAGCTGTGATACCATAAAACTAGGAGATGAAAATGGAAGGGTTTCAGATAAATTATACGGATCTCAGCGATCTGTTCTGGGAATATAAGCGAAAAATTGAAAATCTAATTGAAAATATTGATAACTGCATAGAAAAAATCAATATGTTTACGGAAAATGCAGTATTTACAGGAAAAACCGGAGACGCAGTAAAGAGTTATCTTGGTGAAGCACATATAACAATCCTGTCAGGCATTAAAGTAACTGCACAGACACTGCTTGACAATATGGCAGCATACAAGGATGGATACCGTGCCATTGATAGCTCGACGAACTTCAAACTGGATGAAGAAGCAATACAGGAATTCAGGAAAAAACTGGCATCAAACTATGAGGATACTGATGAGTATACGGGCAAAATAAGAAGTGTACTTTCAGAAGTATCGGACATATCTGATGTGGGCATGCCGGACAGTAACGGAGTATTTGATATCCATGAGCAGATGGACAGCGACCTTATAAAGCTTGTCTCAAATGTAAACAGCTACGAGAGGGAAAATGTGGTACGGCTTGAAAATTCAGTAGAGCTGCTTCTGGAAAATCTGCAGTCATGTCTTTCAAAAATAGGCCTTAGCCAGGGTGCGATTGAGAGCTATGAAACAGGCAGTTTTATCACAGGTAAAGATGCAGGTACCTTGAACACGGGCATTAAAATATTTGGAGACCTGCATGAGAAGAATAAAGAAGCATACGATGAAATCTATGAGACAGAACAGAAGATAAAGGATGAAGCCGAAAAGAGAAAGACACAGGGAATCTGGAGGACAGTTGGAGGAGCAGTACTAATTGCGACGGGTGCAGCATGCCATATAAATACCTTTGCATTTGCGGCATCCGCAATGATTCCAATCGGCCAGGCATCCACAGCGGGAAATCTGACATTCAAATGCACAGTGGTATATTATTTTTTTAATATTTAGGGTGACAAAACAATATATTTATAATAAAATGATATTGTTAAATTATTAATAAAAAGCATACTAAAGAGAGGAGAAAGTTATGCAGGACATTAGTATCATTGGAATTATTGTTGCAATTGTTGTTCTTGTTATCTTGTTGTTTATGGCAATCGGATACGTGAAGGCACCGCCTGATATGGCGTATATCATTTCAGGTGTGAAGAAAAAGTCAAAGGTAGTTATCGGAAAGGCGAGCATACGTATTCCGTTTTTTGAGCGTCTTGATAAGCTGAATCTCAGACTGATACCTATCGATGTAAAGACGAGCAATGCAGTACCGACAGCAGATTATATCAATATCAATGTCGATGCTACGGTAAACGTAAAGATCAGTAATAATCCTGAAAAGCTGCGCCTTGCGGCTGAGAACTTCCTTAACAAAAACACAGAGTATATCGCCGGTGTTGCCAGAGAGGTTCTCGAGGGTAATGTACGTGAGATTGTTGGAAAAATGAAGCTTGAGGAGATGGTCTCAGACCGTCAGAAGTTTGCCAATCTGGTAAAAGAGAATGCAGAGCCTGATCTTGCGGCAATGGGACTTGATATCATCAGCTTTAATGTGCAGAATTTCGTGGATGGCAACGAGGTAATAGAGAATCTCGGTATCGACAATATCGTAAAGATTAAAAAGGCTGCCGCCATCGCAAGGGCAGAGAGTGAGAGAGACATCAAGGTAGCTCAGGCTTCGGCTGATAAAGAGTCAAATGATGCAGCGGTTGCAGCACAGACAGAGATTGCCAAGAAACAGAATGAGCTCGCTATCAAGAAATCAGAGCTTCAGATGGAGGCTGATACTAAGAAGGCTATGGCGGATGCGGCTTACGACATCCAGAAGGAGGAGCAGCGTAAGACGATTGAGGTTGCCACAGCAAACGCTGATATCGCAAAGCAGGAGCGAGAGATTGAGTTAAAACAGAAAGAGGTTGCAGTAACAGAGCAGTCTCTTGAAGCAGAGGTCAAGAAAAAGGCTGAAGCCAATAAATACGCAGCACAGCAGCAGGCAGAGGCACAGCTCTACCAGCGCCAGAAGGAAGCTGAGGCAAGACAGTTCGAGGCACAGCGTCAGGCGGAGGCACAGAAAGCACAGGCAGAAGCCATGAGATATGCCAAGGAGCAGGAAGCCGCCGGTATCCGTGCAGTCGGAGAGGCAGAGGCATCAGCTATCCAGGCAAAGGGTATTGCAGAGGCTGAGGCTATGGAGAAAAAGGCAGAGGCATATGCCAAGTACAATAAGGCAGCCGTTGCAGAGATGATGATTAAGGTGCTTCCTGATATCGCAGCCAGGGTTGCAGAGCCGCTTGGACAAATCGACAAGATTACAATTATCGGTGGCGGTGATGGCGACAATGGTGTAGGCCAGGTTGCCGGAAATGTACCGGTTGTAATGGCAAAGGTATTTGAGAGTATGAAAGAGGCAACAGGTATTGATTTATCCGAGATCATCAACGCTGATTCATATGACGCAAAGGTAAATCGCAATGTAAATGTAACCGGACTTGATGGTGTAAATTTTGTTGTAAATGCGGATACGGACAAAACCGGTGAAAAGCCTGAAAATTAAATAGTGTTTTATTAATCCGCTATACGATGTAAGTATAGCGGATTCAGACTGTAGACAAAGTCCTCGGCATTTTGCCGAGGATTTTTCTATGAAAAGAG
>OIZP01000136.1_pt1 | contig 48694 bp, 33 predicted proteins | sample 1588531 | NCBI WGS metagenome assembly OIZP01 (sample SAMN03283283) | human gut metagenome | biome: human-associated habitat; material: feces | host: Homo sapiens | place: Peru | collected 2012
GGCAATTAATTTTTCTTAACTCTTTTTTCTTTGAAAATAAAACAGTATCTTTGTACTGTCATTATCAAAATATAGACAGATATGGAGAAAGTAACAATCGTAAAGGTGGGCGGCGCCGTCGTTGAGGACAACGAGCAACTGGCACAACTCCTTACAGATTTTGCCGCCATACCAGGAAAGAAAGTACTGGTACACGGCGGAGGCAGACGCGCTACCAAAGTAGCAGCAGCCTTGGGTATAGAGAGCAAAATGGTGAATGGCAGACGCATCACCGACGCACAGATGCTGGAGGTGGTAACCATGGTATATGGAGGCTTAGTCAACAAAAACCTTGTAGCCAAGTTGCAAGCCAAGGGCGTAAACGCACTCGGACTGACAGGTGCCGACATGGATGTGATACACAGCCACAAGCGTCCTGTCAAGGACGGAGTAGACTTCGGATATGTAGGCGACGTGGAGCGTGCCAATGGCAAGATGCTGCAAACCCTTATCCAGGAAGGCATTACACCCGTCATGGCTCCATTGACTCACGACGGTAATGGCAATATCCTGAATACCAATGCCGACACCATAGCAAGCGAAACTGCCAAGGCTTTGGCTCCCTACTACGATGTGACACTGATATACAGTTTCGAGAAGAAGGGCGTGCTTTCCAATCCCGATGACGACAACAGCGTGATTCCTGTCATCACACGAGCCGACTTCGAGAAATACCAGGCTGACGGAACCATCGGTGGAGGCATGATTCCGAAGATAGAGAATGCCCTTGCTGCCGTAGACGCAGGCGTGAAGGAGGTGATTATCACCCTGGCAACAGCCATAGACGGCAAACAGGGAACCGTCATCAAGTGAAGAACGAAGAGGGAAAATATAAAGAGGGAAGAGTGAAGAACGCCACATCATAAGCGCCTCTCTCTTCGCTCCAAAGTGTTAGAGATTGTTAAATATGGACATTTTCAGCATTTGCCTGTAACTTTCTTGCAAGCAAATCGTCATTACAATTAGAGAGGATGAAAGAAATCAGTTTCAGAAACGATGTTTTGCCACTGAAGGACAAGCTCTTCAGACTGGCTCTGCGCATTACTCTCAACAGAGAGGAAGCCGAAGACATCGTGCAAGACACACTGATAAAAGTCTGGAACTCGCGCGACAGATGGCAACAGTTAGACTCCATCGAAGCCTACAGCCTCACTGTCGCAAGAAATCTCTCGCTCGACCGCATCAAGAAGATGGAGAATCAGAACGGATCGCTCGAAGATGAGAAGACAGAAAGGCCGGACGCCTCTTCGAATCCTTCAGAACGAATGATTCAGAAAGACAAACTGGACATCGTAAAGAGGATGATAGACGAACTTCCCGAAAAGCAACGCAGTTGCATACAGCTACGCGATATTGAGGGAAAAGCCTACAAAGACATTGCCCAGATTCTCGGCATCACCGAAGAACAGGTAAAGATCAATATCTTCAGGGCTCGTCAAACAATAAAACAACGATTTCAACAATTCGACAAATATGGACTATAAGTACATCAAACAGCTTTTAGAGCGCTACTGGAATTGCGAGACCTCCCTCGAAGAGGAAGACATCCTCCGCACATTCTTCAGTCAGGAAGATATTCCTTCCGAGCTGGAGTCCTATAAGGCTCTCTTTACCTACGAGCTTGGCGAAAGCAAGAACGAGGCTCTGGGCGATGACTTTGACCAAAAGATGATGGATATCATAGAAGGCGAGGAAAGCCAGAAGCCAGAAAAGGCAAAGGTAATATCGCTGACAGAGCGCCTGAAACCTCTGTTCAAGGCTGCGGCTATGGTGGCTATCTTCCTTACTCTGGGCAATGCCGCCCAAGTACCATTCCAGAAAGATGCCGAATACGTAGGAAATACAGGAAACGGACAATCGGTTCACGGTGTATCAGTAGCTGCCATTGCCGACTCAGTATCGGTCGACTCCATGCAGCAATCCAATATCAACCAAGTGGCTGCCGATCCGGCTTCCAACATACTGAAATGATAAATTTCTATGCTTTCTCTATAAAATCATGTTTAGTAAAACAACTCTGAAACTGTGAAGTTTCATTTCTCTCAAATTTTTCATAACATACTAACGTAATAGGGCTGCCAGTAATCCTGGCAGCCCATGTTATTTATATACGTTTATCTGGCCTTATCGCCCCAACAGCCTATGGCAGGAAGCGGATATAGGTCCTATCATCAAAACTCTTGTTGCCTTCTACAAGGCCTTTGGTAGCTATGAAACAACTGATATTTTGAGGATCGTTGGCAATTTGATTAGCCAAGGCTTCCTCACTCTCTGCCAGAGTAGGCTTGAGAAAAGGATAGCCATCGCTCGCTAATACAATCTCGGAAGAGGCAGAAACAGTCTCAGAAGAAGATACTGGCACAACCTTTACCCCCTCCCGATAGATGGGGAATCCGTCAATAACAGTATAAGTCTTGTTTTGTCCCGAAAGCATCGCCTCGACGAGCAAAGGCTCTATTTGCTTGCGAGCCTCAGCAGGAAGCATTCCCTCCTTTATCAAGGCAACTCGCCTCTCTGCAATCTGTTGCTCGTAGGGTTTACCGTTCTCATAGAGTTTTCCGCCGATGAGAGCCTGACAATCGCCCACCATCCACACTTCTTGCCTTGCTCTGCTGTAAACGACGGCTGAAGCCGTAAGGCGCTCCTCGGGATGCTGCGACAATCGCTCAGCCACCCCCAAAGGCTTATACACTTTATCGCATATATAATGCGTGATGCCTTGGCAGAAATCATCCGCCAAGGCATCCGCCTTCAATTCTTGTCTGATATATTCAGAGATGAGCATCATAGCATAACGTCCGTTCTTCATCTCTGGATTGAGATGCTTTGGGGTCTTGCTCGTACTGCCGTCTATCACGGCGATGAAATCATCGGTCACGACCAGTCCATCCTCACAGGCCTCCTGGCTTTTCTTGCCTATAATGATCTTCTCTATTACATTCATGATTTGACGTTCATACATTACTTGACAACAAACTTCTTACCAGCCACGACGTATATGCCAGAAGAAAGATTGCTCATATCATTTCGGGTACCCACGCGCTGTCCACTCAGGTTATAGACATATCCATCGGTTTGGACCGCTGCATTTTCTTGTTCTGCCACGCTCTCAATGGCTGTCGTAGAAGAATCACCATCAAAGCTGAACGAGAGAGCCTTGGCATTGCCTTGGGCATCTGTTATGGTGACATACCAACTTGTACCCACAAAGCTGTTCCAAGCAGAACTGAGATGATACATATCACCGTTATTAACCACGTATGCATTCGTAGGAGCTGTACCTGGGTCATAATAGAAGCCATGGAACTGAACCTTATAACCGCCAGAGGTTACCTCTTCCGTTGTCACGTCATCACCAGTAAACGTAGGAGGAACAACACCCTTTACCTGATAGATAGGTCCCTTTACTTTTACCATGGTATTGTTACCCCAAGGGAATGTGTATTCATTCTTTTTTGTCTCGATATCGGCTTTCTTTCCCACCTTGATGATATAAGGCTTGCCTGCAACGATACCCTCCTTATCAGTATCTACGGTCTTGAAATAGACACAGGTTCCTTCCACCCTGTCAAAGGCACTGAGTTTCACCTCCTGGTCGCCTCCGAATGTCTGCTTTACCTGGTCGCCCGTCAGTGTGCAAGGAAGAATAAGACTTTCCCACTTACCCACGTTGAAGTAGCGTCGTATGTTGTAAATAACAGGGTACTTATACTGGTCAGCACCCTCAAGATTGTGATTAATGCCTTTTGGGGTATAAGTGCCATCGTCGTTCTTGGTAGTGGTAAACTCGTCTTTGCTTGTGTTCGTAGCATCGAGATACCACTGCTTGTCTCCCATATAGAAGAGCTGGAAATTGTCGAAATAGGCATAGCCTCCCACATTGGCTCTCTTGCCAGCACCGATGTAGAGAGTGCCCGTCTTAGAACCTTCATCCGCCTTTACGAGGACCGCCACACTGTTGTCGTACTTACGACTGTCCACATCCTTGTCTTCATAAGGATTGCTCTCTGCGAATATCTTACCTGCATTGACACAATACTTGATAAAAATATTCTTAAAGCCATCCGCTGTTTCCATATTCCGCATGAATTCCCAGTCTTCAGATTCAATGGTCTTCAGAGTCGTCTGATTGCTTATATCCTGATAGTTTTGCGAGGCAAAGACAAAAGAAGTATTGTTCTTGTCGTTCTGATTTCCAGGATTGAAATAAAATCCCTGGCAATTGACACGATAAAGACCCGGCTTCAAGCCTGTGATTTTCTGAATCAAATAATTGCCTGTTTGGCCAAAATAATCGCCATTAGGTCCTACCCAAGCCGTCATATACGCCAGTTCTTGCACATTATCCTGCAAATTTGGGAAAACATAGGTATCTTCGTTTCTGTTATAACGGAACTGCCAAACATTTTTTGACTCAGCATTATAATCATTACGCAATTCACCTTTAATACCTTTGTTGTTACGTTCGAAACGAGCATCCTGCACAAGACCAGATACATTGATATACTTTTTATCCTGGCTGTCAATAACCTTACGGTAGTCATCTATCTGAATGAAATAGAACGTCTCAGCCTTGCTTTCGTCCGTAGTAACCACCAGGAATTTCTTCTGTGGTTTGCCTTCTTCTTTAGGACCTTGGTAATAACTCAGGTAATACTCTCGCTCTACATCATCGCTATATCCCTGATTATCCTTCCACTTAGAATAGATTTTATAACCATTTTGGGTGTCAACAGCCTTAATATACCATTTTACCCTATCGGGAGAAGGTTCGGATCCATCATCATTTTTATTGAGCTTTCCACGATCCACATACAAATAAATGGACTTCTTAGCTTCATCTTTCGGCTCAGAAAAAAAGATGCGCTCATCTTCATCCATGGCAGGCTTGACACCAAGATAGTCGGCACTTCCATTATCATGAGAAGTTGTAGGATTATCCACCCATGAGTGGATGTAATAACGACTATCGCCAGGGTCGCTGACCTTCTCTACATAGAAGTTCATACCCACCTCTGCCAGGATAGGCTGTGCTCCATAGCGGCCACCCACTGTCACAAACTTTTTGGGAGTTGTTGCATACAAATATGTTATTATCGGAGCACCCGAAGTGCTGACAATTGACTCTAAACTCTGATTATTAGCAGACCAATCTATCTCCTCTACACTAATTCTATCCTGTTGATCTCGGGCAAAAGACGACAAGGACATCGAGATGCAAAAGGCAAGCACCGAAATTCTGAAAAAGAGTTTCATCTTCATCTTATAATTTTTTAATACATTATCAATACTTAATATCATCTTCCCACACATTATAACCATGCCATTTGGCATAGTTGTCACTTCCTTCATCAGGATTACCTTCGACAATGGGCTTCCTATTGCCACTGCCGTCATCCCATGACGTAGGGTTGTTCATCAGATTCTCCTGACAAACCTCTACGATCCTCACCTTTGGGACTACATAAACTTTTCTTTTATTCATATTCATTTTACTTAAAACAATTGTCTTCTTCAAACCCGAAAATTCCAACTGGAATTTCTTCAAGCTCAAGAACCCAATATGTTGCATGCAAAAATACACATTTTTGATGGAACAACGCCACTTTATTGGCAAAAAGTTCATCTTAAAGCTAAAGAAATTCCAATTGGAGTTTAAAATATTAGAATACGGTTATAACACCGTTAAAATCCCATTAGAACGCCACCTTCTTTCCTTTATAAATATACACACCCTTAGTTGTAGGTTTCGCCATCTTCACACCACTGAGAGTATAATAAGCAGCGCTCTCGTTGTTGTCAACCTGAACAGAATGAATACCTGTTGACGAAGGAGGTGCAAGGAAGTCAAAGCCAAGTGCATCTTTTGCAGCTCCTGCCTTGTCGTAGAGGTTGAGCCAAGCACTCATACTGGACACAAATCTGGGCTCTGACAAGCGGTTGAAACAACCATTAGCAAAATAATACTGATTCTCATCTGTGATGTAGGTGGGAGTTGTGGAAGCCCAGATGCTGTTACCCTCAAAGCTATCACAATCATCACCATTATCGAGAATCCTGGCTGCATACTCCTTAGAGTAGCCTCCTACAGGCACGTCATTGACACGAACCAGGAAACCATTCTGTGCTCCTATCTTGTTCACCTTCGTCAAGACAACAGCACCCTTACCTTCATCGTATGCGCCCTTATAGGCTGAGATACCTGACACATCGGTGAAATCAACATCAAAATTGAACGAACAGGGTACAAGATTTTCCTCTGGCCTGATGATGACTTGATCGTCAATATTCTCATAACCTGCGCTCTTCCATGATTCGATGCCAGCAGGTCGTGTATGGAAACGTGGCAATGCATTGTTATTCCATGTCCAGTCACCCTTCTCAGAAATACTGTAGGGCAAGGTGAAGTAAACATCTTTTACGTTAGGACTGTTGAACACCATATTAGGGAAGCTCCACACATTGGCAGTCCATACCACAGTTGTAAGGGTTGGAATGTTATAGAATGCACCTTCGCCAACATTAGAGATTGTCCATGGCAAAGTCACATTAGTCAACTGAGTATTCTCGAACGCCCAAGCACCGATGGTGGAAAGCGAACCAGGCAGATTGAAGTACTCAATGCTTGCATTCTTGAAAGCATGGTCGCCGATAGCCTCGATGCCGTCGGGAAGAACGATGCCCTTGATTTGGCTACAACTATAGAACGCACCCGCCTCGTCGCACTTACTGCCGCTCAGTTTATCGTCGTAACCTCCGGCGATACGCTTCACATCATAGTAGTTGTCACCAATCTTCACGTTCTTCTCGATGACAGCAATACCATTGGCAGGAAAAGTCAGCTCATCCCAACCAGCAACCTGGGCATAGTCGTTGGCGATTTCATACTTGATACCGTTGACGATTGTAGACTTCACAACTGGTACTGGAGGATTCTCACCGCTAACATCGTCAGGCAAATCTGTGTCAGCAAGATACTTAATGCCGCCGAATGGGATCATAAGGGTCATATCCTTCTTGTTGTTATTTTCATCAACCTCTTTCCAACCGTTGGTATCGTCAATCCAGGCAGTAATGGTATGACTTCCCTCAGGAGCAATGAAGTAATTATCTGCACCACCTGTTGTCACAGAGCCACCGCCACCATTAGCAATCAATGTAGCCGTTGCATGCGACTTCAAACCATCCTTGAAAGTATCGCACCAAGTGATAAAGCCTGTTCCGTATGTCTTGCCGTCCATCTGGAACTGAAGACCAATCTTCGTACCTGCTGGAATATCCTTGTCACCAGCATTGGCAATGACTGCGCCCATCACGAGGTGGTCGCCAGTATTGATGGCATCCTCGTCCTTCTTGTTGCTGACAAACACCTTGGTGACAACCAGGTCGTAACCTCCCATAACAGGAGTGAACTTATTGGAGTTGTCTGCAGAAGCTGACACATTGAAACGCTTGGTACGAGAGTTGTTGTCTTCGGTCAGTTCATTTTTGAGATCTGTATCCGGGCACACTGTCGCAACAGCAACATGACCGCCCTTCACACTTTCCCATGAAGAAGCAAGTTTAAAGTCAACAGACTCATATGCCTTCAAGCCGTCGCTTATAGTAACAGAACCTTTTGAAACTCCATCAATATTGACTGCAACTGTAAAATTAGCCTTCTCTGGAATATCTACATCCGAATTGTTCTTTATCTTACCATACAAAACGACCTGGTCACCTTCCTGGAGGTTATACTCATCGTTCTGATTTCTCCAAGACAGTTCTTTCAATTCAAGATCATAGTCCTTTACATTCTTCCAAGGGTCGACAACAGGATCCGGTCCGACTACCTTGCCTGCCTCAGGAACGACATAGGAAACGTTATTACCTAAAAGTTCCGCACCTAAAGACTGGGCCAGATCTTTATTGTTGTCTGTCCAGAATGGATAAGTTGAGTTATTGCCTTTCTTGTCATTTCCATAGTTGGCGATCTTCAAGCCGTCAAACCTCACATTCTTATCAGCTATACGCATGGCGCCACAAGTATGCCCCACGCAAGAATAGGTGATATCCTCACCTGTAAGACCCGTACCTAAGATTTGAGTATCATAGAACACGACATTACTTGGTCCTGTCAATGTACGCACGGCATCGAAAGGAGAATCGTAAATCTGTGTGTTGCGGAATGTTATGTTCTTCACATCCTGCTTCAAATCGATGGCAGCCAAATCCTCATTCCAACTGTCGGCATTGGTACCGCAACGTACAAGGATGTTGTTTTCGAAAGTAATGCCCTTATTGTTGCTGAACTTATATCCATCGAAAGTTGTATTCAGGTGAATACCTGCCGCCATGAACATATCGCAGATGTAGTTGTTGTAAACATGATGACCGCTACCGCCATAGAGCGCAATGCCACCTGCACGCCAGATAAACTCGATGGTGTTGTAAGCGAAGACATTGTTCTCCTCATCCTTGGCGTTCATATAACTGTTGTTCCAACAAGCCAAGCCATCATCGCCATTATTGCGGATGGAGCAGTTATAGACTGCTGCATTGCTTGTACCCTGACAGAAGTTGACACCATCAGCAAGGTTGTTACGAATGCGGCAGCTGACAACCTTCACGCCATCGCTATAGTCCATAGCACCATTATAGTCGCCAAACCAAAAACCTGTCTCGAAGTGTTCCTCCCACACATCGTGAATCACAGAGCCGTCACAGAACACATCCATGAAGCACTTGTATACGGCCTGCTGATTATAGCGAGAGCGGAGATTAGAGTTGATATACATGTGGCAGAACTCTAAGTTCTTGCAATAGCCATCGGCACCACCATTGCTGCCATTACCACCTGAAATACCACCACCGAAAGCCTTATCACTTGTAAACTGGATATTGGTGTACCAGATACCGGCACCCGTAATCTTCACATCCTTGCAGTAGATGTTCCACATACCACTGAGATGCCACGTACCTTTTGGAATATATACCACCTTGCTGCCAGCATCAGCTGCTTTCACTGCTGCCACAAAAGCTGCAAGGTCATCCTTTCCGTCATCAGGACAGGCACCAAAGTCGGTGACACTTACCGCACCACTTGGACGTCCTATAGGATTGGCAACTTCTTCTATCTCCAAGAAGTCAACACCATAAGTCAAGCCATTGGCACCACTACTCTGAATCTTGATCCTGTCTCCTTCCTTAAGAGGCTCGTCCAACAGAAAGTGAACCTCATCAAAAGCGAAACAGCCAACACCACCATCAGGAGCATCAGAAGGATTGCCACTGGCAAAATACTGCCACATCCAATACGAGTTTAGGTCAACGGTCTTCACCTTATTGCCATTGACGTAAACATCGAGGGAACCTTTCTGTCCCATACCATCACCTGTATCAGGCATGGTAAAGCGCATGGTAACGCCACGCCCTACGACATTGGCATCCTCAATGACATGTACTGTCCACTCTGCACTGGCGCCATTGCCAGGCAATTCCACATAACTATGTTCGGAAGCCTGAGATGCAATGTTGAAACGATCCATCATTGCCGAAGTCTTCAAGGTGGCACCACCACCTAAAGATGCCTTCTGAGAATCATACCGCACATAAGGTACGGTAGCACCAGCAATACCGTCAGCCTTGGGCCCAGGTATCTGAAATTTCCTTGCATCAGCTACCGAAGCTTGCGCCTGGAGCAAAGAGCCCAATGCCATCGTTAGGACAACGGCTCTCATAACATTCAAAAACTTGTTCATATTTATTAATCCTTATTATTGTTGTATGTCATAGACTGTGGTGCAAAATTACAGTCATTTCCAACATGATACAAGAAGACTAACGTATATATAACGAAAAGCTAAATAATAATTTCGCAATACACTAACAATCAATACCTTACAAATCGAAGGAAATGTTATTGTATAATGAGAATATGAGCTATAAGAAGAAAAAAAGGCAAATGTAAGCCCCCATAAGCACGTATGGGGGCTTATACCTATATTAAGAAATAGGGTTATTTGGTAACAACTACCTTAACAGACTTACCAGCCTGGCGCTTGATATAGATCCCCTTACCAGAAAAACCATTCACACGCTTGCCATCAAGTGTATAATACTCGGCAGGAGAAGTTACATCTGCATTCACCGACGAAATGCCTGCAGCACCTTTCTTAGCAACAGTAATAGTCATGTTGGCAAGATCCAACTTCACATCGTAAGTACCTGCCTCGGTAATATTCCACTTGTTGTCGTCACCACCATATACAACCTTGCTGTCGTCTGCAGCATCCTTTACATAAGCAGTCTGATCAAATCCCATATACTTATTGACAATAAACTTGAACTCACCCTCTTTTAGATTGGCTGTTGCGGTATAAACCATAGGATTCTCTGCATCCTGCGTCAATAGCACACCTTTGTCTATCTGCCATCCATTTGGAGTTGCATCGCCTATCATCCACAACTCAGCATGTTTGGCATGGGCATCCTGATAAGCTGACTTGGTTAAGGTTATAGTTTTTTTATTTACATCACAAACAATGTCATAGTTGGCAGACTCGCTTACCTTGAACTTCGTATCGTTGCGGTTTACTTCAGAAGAAAACATCTGAGCAGCAGTACCATTCTCCAAGACAACATCTTCATTGCCTGCACGGAACTGATAACCATTGAAGTCGCTCTCAGCCATCAACTTAAAGCCTTTATTTTCCTCAAGATAAAGAGTAGCCTTGCAAATTCCATCTTCGCCAGGAAGCAGTACGGTACTGTTTTTAAATCCCCAACTACTCCAGATAGCATCGCCTATCACAAACAGATGATCTACAACGAAATTGGCATAATGCTTTTTGAAATCAATTGTCATGTCGGCAAGATTTACAGTCACATCGTAGGTAGCTGCCTCGGTAATATTCCACTTGCTGTCGGCACCGCCAAAAACCACCTTAGTATCATCTGTGGCATCCCTCATATAGAAAGTCTGATCAAAGCCACCATCATTATTCTGAGCTATTTTCATCTGACCAACCTTCAAATAGGTCGTAGCTTTAAAAACCATTGGATTCTTCGAATCCTGTGTCATCGGGGTTAAAGAGTCAAAATTCCAACCACCAGGAGTTGCATCACCAACCATCCACAAAGCATTGTGATTGATAGGATGCTTCTGATAAGCAGACTTGGTGGCTGTAATCTTCTTGGTATTGAGGTCGCAAACTACATCATAGTTAGCAGACTCCTTTACCTGGAATTTCGTGTCGTTACCATTCTCCTGGTTATCATACAGCTGAGCAGCCACACCTTCTTCAAGTTCAACGTCGCTGTCACCTGCACGATATTGTAAGCAATCCCAATTAGCAGCAGTCAGCAACTTAAAGCCCTCCTTAACGGTCTTACCATCTATCTTTTTCAGATAAACCGTCGCCTTAAACACATTTTCGCCATCAGGCAACATGACAACACTATTAGCAGGAGTCCATCCACCCCAAACAGCGTCACCGACAATCATCAACTTGTTTGCTGCAAAAGAAGCCACAACACTCATGGCAAACAAAACGCAACACATTAAAGAACGAGTAATTTTTTGTACCATAATCTTCTAATTTGAAATTTATATTTGCGTTAATAATTCTTACTTCATTCATCCATCACGACTTTGCGTGAAAGACATATCGTATTTCCAAGTAACTTAACGACATAAATGCCTTTAGACAAATCTTCCGCCACAATGCCATCCATAACAACAGGAACTGAAGCCATACGTTTACCGTCTATGGTGTAAACAGATACTGCCACCTCTCCGACAGTAGACTTGACATACACCGCACCACGGCTGCATGCCACCTTGACCAACGAAGGCTCCTTTACACAGCCTATTGCAGTTGTCGACTGATCAGTTCCATTCAGTTTAGCCTCATTGCTAAGCTTCTCAGCCTTCATGGTTTCTGCCAATGTGTTGACCGTAACACGATACATACCAGCATCATAGACAATCCATTTAAAATCCTCACTACCTGTTGTACGGAAATTATATTCGCCAACCAAAGGATAATCGGGCACATATGGATGATAAGTCTCAGAGAACCAATCGGGAGCTGTTAATATCTTCAGTTTATCAGGCTCATTACGGGAATCATTCCAGTTCGGTGTCAAATATCCCTCCCATGTCAACTCTTCTGGTTTGGATGGATTGGGAGTAAAGCGGCTACTTGCAGCATCCCAATAGTTCCAAGCTAATTCACAACAGCCACCTACTAAATAGAGTGTGCTAAAAGGTTTGAACACCTTGGCGTACGCTAACTGTAAATCCTTACGCAGATAGAAAGTATATTTGCCAGGAACAGCAACACTCCATCCCTCTACATCGCCATTGGTGGTTTCTTTTAAAGAAGCTTTCACGTCCTTGCCAAAAGTTATGTCTACCCCATCGAACAAAGGGACATAGTACTTTGTGGAAGCTGTGGGCTGTGGAGTATCTCGGAAGATAATACTGCCAGACTTGAAGTCGTCAGCTAACTTATATTCTATACCTCCTATCACTTCCATCTCAACAACCTTTCCGTCAAGAGCAGAGCCTGTAGCATAAAGTTTGTCTGGCAGATTAACAGCCCGTTCCTCATCATAGAGTGCCATCTGCATGCTTCTCAAATCCACATATATTGTATAATCACCTGTGGCAGAGGGCTTAAACTTTAAGTCTCTGTTACTATCCAGAGTGTAACTTATCTCGAGATTGAGATTGTAGCTTCTGCCCTTACCTACAAGCTGTCCTGAGCAAGTTGCCACAATATGCTTGAAGAAAGCACGTGTGTTTATAAATTTAAACTCTTTGCCTGCCTCAAGATGCCCTGACCAACGGAACACGCCATCATCAACCTTCTGCATCTCACCGGCTTTCTGTACATCCCAAGCGTAAGGAGTAGCATCACCTATGATATACAACTGCGACAGCTCTAAGGAATTAGACATATCCCCAGCTTTCATAATCATAACTGCAAATAAAGCGCAGAGCCATATACTTATTCTTTTCATGATTGAGTCGTTTTATTCTTTGATAAATTTCCGAACATAAGTCTGATTGTCTGCTACCACTTTGCCGATATAAAACTGTGGGAACAAACATGTCAGGTCTTCTGTAAAACTATTCACGTTGCTGTAAGTGTTTCTGAGCACAGTCTTGCCCACACTGTTACTTATTTCGAGCGTGACTTTTTTTTTAGTACTTTCAAAAGAACCTTTCAGTTTTTTGCTGTTTCTTTCATACACTACCTTCATTTTATCTGCCTTTGCGCTGACAATACCCGTATTCAAAGTTTCGCTGTACTTTACAATAACCGTTCTGTCAATAGAACAACTGCCATAAGGCACTTCTACTGTAGTACACTTCTTGTTGGGATCATAGCTATATGTTGCAGATATTCCATTCACAGTGGCCGACAAAGGAGTTGGCGTGTTGAAGATACGCAACTGATAGGAACGATTAACAGGTGCCCTGCCAACAGTACCCTTGCGAGAAGAGATAACATATCTGCCCGTCTGACCCTCACAAGCCTGCGCAAAGTTGATAACTGCGTACTTAGAAGCATAGTCTGGATTGTCGCCATCGTCTTCATAGAGAGTCCCCTCGCCGTTAGCTCCCGACACAACATTGAGAATCATTCTGTCTGGACGCTCGGTAACATTCATTACCGTCTCTGGATTATAAGGTATAATGGCACCCTGACGGAAAAAGTAAGGTATCTGTTTATCAGTGTATGACAAGGTACGCTTACAAGGTCCTTGAATCAGTTCATGAGTATCCACGCTCCACCACTGACCTTCAGGGAACCACACTTCCTTTTCTGTCATACCGTTAGTACCACTCTTTGTTGTAATAGGAGCCACAAGGATATCATCACCAAAGAAATATTCACCATCATAAGTATACGCCTCATCCTGCTCTGGATACTCATAGTAGAGTGGGCGACATATCGACAGACCTGTATCGTAAGCCTTACGTGCCATTGTATATATGTATGGGAAAAGTGAATAGCGTAGGCGGACAGCCTCAAGGATGGTAGGAAAATTGGGGAACTTCCATATCCTTCTTTCCACTCTACCATCAGCTGTGGCATGAGTGCGGAAGATGGGGGTAAATACTCCAAACTGTATCCAACGCAAAACCAAATTAGGATTGTTTACCAACTCATCATTAGAATACATGTGTCCACCCAAGTCATGTCCCCAATAGCCATAACCTACATTGGATGCTGTAGCTGTAAAATAAGGTTCAAAAGCCAAAGCCTCATAACTGATATTGGCATCGCCCGAAAATCCAATCTGATAGCGATGGCTTCCCAAGCCTCCCCAACGATGAAAGATGACTGGGCGATGGTCAGCACGCTTAATAGCCTCATTAAAGAAGACATGGTTGCACCAGAAAGTCTCACTCAAAGCCTTGGTATAAGGACTGGTAAGATACTGCTGCCAATCGAGCCACCAGAAATCTACGCCTTCACTTTCATGATCTCTGATAATATTACGAAAGAACGACTTTGTAAAATCGGTATAGTCTAAACTCCACTTAATGGTATTACCTTCAAGATACTTGCCATTCAAATCCTTTCGCATCTGAGAGAAATAAGCTGGCGATTCTATCTCGTTAATACCATCAGCAGGGTGTAGATTGAGTGCCGTCTTAAAGTTCTGACTATGCATATCAGCCAACAAACCTTTAGGGTCTGGTAACAAATTAGTGTTCCACGACCAGCCTGTCCATCCTCCCCGACCCGCAGATTGACTATAGTCGTTACCATTCCAATGCCAGTCCATATCCAAAATCATCACATCAGTAGGAATCTTGTTTATTTTCAAGTCTGTCATAATATTACGATAGTCCTGTGCCGAATAAGAAGCATACTTACTATACCAGTATCCGAAGACATAATCGGGAGGCAAAGGAATTTTTCCTGCAATCTTAGTATAATCGGACACTGCCTTTTTGTAATTGTCTCCATAACCAAGAAGATAAGTATCCATAGCATGTTCGTCAGCACGGGGCGCCCACCAGGAATACCCCACCTCATTATTATAAACGAGAGCATAAGAACTTCCTCCATCAGCACGCGTAGCTGTCCAGGCATCATCAATCACTGCCCATCCAGAGCGAGAAACCAAACCATTCTCCATCTCACTGCGCTTACTGTCACCCATCAAGCCATCCAGTGTTCGGCAGGTACCCTTCAGATTCTGTGGGTCAGGTTTGCCTGGATACCAAACCGAAGGTACGCCATGATTGCTGACAACAACTTTCAGATTATTGGCTGATGCTGGTACAGTACGAGGATCTGTACCCTTGCGATACTTCAACTTGAGATTAGATGTCTCTATATAAAGAAAGGTATCGTCCTCTGACTTTATAAAAGTTGGAACTTCAAGCTTTCTGTTGAGCACAGTAAACGTAGCACGGTCTTCAAACCGAGCATTTTCACTATACTCAATACGTATCATCTCGGGGGTCAAGACCGTAAAACGCGCATTGCCACTTATGACAATGGCTTCGCTTGATGCCACTGGGTTATCTACTATAGATTGCGCCTCTGCCAAAAAGAGGACAACCAAAGAAAAAGCTAAAGCAAAAAATCGCTTGATTGTCATGATTTTACTATAAAATAGGTTTTAAATATTAAGTCTGACTATTTGCACTAATTGCATTTGTTTACATTAACGATTGCAAAGATAGTCTTTTTATTAATAGGTTATGATGACATTCATTAAAAATACAAATAAACAAAAGGGCATACCTACTGAAAACCAGCCGGTTAATAGTCACAACAGACTTAAAAGATACAAATTATATACAAACGTTTATAACCTCTACAGAAATACTAACAATACCAAAAGAAGAGTCCACTTTGAAAAGTATCCTTATGTTTTGATGGTACTTTTTTAAGTGGACTCAGTTCTTATACTGCAAAGTTACTATAGGGTAAAGGAAAAGTCATCACGTACAACTATGCACTTTGCTCAACACAATGAGCAACTTTGCTCAATACGATGAGCAACTTTGCCCAACGCCTTGGGCAGATATGAACAATGCCCTTTGTTGACACTTCTTAATGGTAATTTTGACTTTTCTGTATAAATGCTCATTAAACACAGGGGGCAGATGGTGAAGGGTACAAATCCACCCTTCATCTTAAAACAAAACTTTTCTTCCATTACGCACATATATCCCTTTACGTGGCTTGTCTACGGGCACTCCACTCACAGAATACCAAGAAGCAAACTCACCAGAAGGAGATTTGTCGGCTATTATAGCAGACAACCCTGAGAGGTCAGCCTTGGTAAGATAAACTCTCATCTTCTCTAAGTCGATGGTGATATCATAATACCCTGCCTCAGGAACCATGAACTTAAAATCCTCTCCCAAGGTTGTAATATGAGCAAGACTGACAAAAGAATTGAACTGATAATCTTTATACTCTGCACAATAACTCTTACAATATCTCCAGTCACGGCCATTAGTAAACTTGAACCATTCATTAGCTTTTAGGTAAGTTGTCACTTTGAAAACCTTGCCTTCCCCCATGTTTGTCATAGGAACTGCATAGGCCAAGTCGTAAGCAGCATGCCCATCGAGTTGTACTGCCTCTCCTGTGATATAGACATGATCCTCATCATTGGAACCTTCCATCACCACCATAGTCCAATATTCCAAAGAAGGAAGCACAAAAGAAACATCATCTCCTTTCTGTGTGAAAGCAAGCTCCTGTACTGCTCCAGCATGACTATCAGGAGATGCCGCCCAAACCTTATCTATCTTGCGATTGGCAGTTACAGTTATGGGAATACCTGTATATTTGTCTGGAAAAGTGCGTGTTCCCCAAACATCACGCCAGGAAAGATCGTCAGTATTGAGAAAATTCAAGAAATGAAGTACATCACAATTACCAACCTTCTTAGCAAAAGTTGTGATAGAATAGCTCTTGGGAGGCCAAGCATTTACAGAATAATTGGACGAAGTACTGACCACAGGCAGATAAGCAGCCTTGGAGGTAGTGCCTCTCAAAAAATTCTGATAAGCCGTCTGAAAATCATAGTATCTTACCATAGCTGTTTTAAGAGCATCACTCATTGCCAATGGTGCTGCAGGGAAATATTCACGGGTAAGCATATGGTCTCCCATCTCAAGATGAGAGCCGCCCAAGGCAGCAATCACTGCATCGGTAAGCAATACTCCTGGAGTATTCACCATCTTGTCACCTGAGCCTCCGTTGTCCGCTTTGTCATAATTGATATAAGCTGCAAAAACCGTCTGTCGTTGATGGTCGCTATACTTGTCGTTCGCCTGAATAATACCCAAAAGATTGGCAAAATCGGCTTCGGAAACACCTCCATATCCATTGCCATTACCCCATACTTCATTATAACAGAAATCTACGTCGCTACTGACGATATTATCTGCTCCATAACCAGAAACCGCATTCATTATCAGATCTTTGTCTGGGTGAGCCGACTTCATTGCTTGAATAAATGATTTATAACTCGCAGGCAAATCTACCACTTTGTGACGGGCATCATATACGTCGCCACGATAGCCCAACTGATCTATCTGGAAACCATCAAAATCAAAATGGCTGTATATTTCTGTATTCCTTTCTGCCATATACTGTTGCCAATCCATATTACCAGGAACCTGCAGATAAATATTACTTGCCCACGAACTTGGCAAACCATGATAGTCTTGATAAAAATTGCCCGAACCATCTTTTTTTAACAGAGCCCAGTCGGTTTTTACTCCATCATTCACAGCATTCTTCCATGCACCGAAACAAAGGTTATAAAAGATAGACATCATACCATACTTATGCTGCTCTGCTATGTAGTTCTTGACATATTCTACACCAACCCAACGATTGCTGATATCCTGATACCAAGGTATGAGTGAGCCATGGGCATCCAATTTTACTGGTTTGTGATGCATCCACTGCCAGTCTTGAAACTGAACTCCATTGATATGAAGCCTGTTAAGATAAGCCATCTCGCTCTTAATATTTGCATTCTTGTCTATACTCCCACCAGCATTGTCAAAATCGGCAACAAAACCATAACGAGGAAAACGTTTCCAGTCACTTGACACATCAACAGCTATCGTGCCCAAAATAGTAGATTGGTTGGTAGTTTCTGTATAGACTTCTACTAAATAGCCTTGATAATCGGCCATTGGGGGAGTCCAAGACCACTTATTATTGCTCATCACTTCAGACAATTTATGGGTCTCCAAAATGGCAGAACCATGCCTGTAACGCACCATCGTATTAGCAGGAACATTGCCACTTAATACAAATACTACAGACTGACCTGGTATATAACAAGCCTTATCAGTAGTCATATCCACCGTAAGCCGTGAAGATATATTTTCGGCAGAGCTGTATACAGCCAACAACGAAAGAGCAAAAGAAAGTAGATACTTAGGAACAAAGTGTAAAAAAACAGTTTTTCTCATCATTTAAAGAAATAAAAAAGTCTCCACATGTTAAAAAAAGTATCAGCATGGGGAGACTATATTAATTAACTAATCAATTATTTCTCGAAGATGCTGATGGCAAAACCACCACCTGCACCCGCACTCAACTTCAGAGAAGTTTTGTTGGTTACCACACGCTTAGTGATAACGTATGACTGCTGGTTTGCCTTGTAGCTTGCATTCTTGCCATCGGCATAGATGGTAGCTACATATTTCTTGCCAGGAGTTAGAAAATCGAGTTTGAGGTTAGACTGATGAGCAGTCTCACCTACCGTACAACCTACGAACCAATTGCCTGTACCCTTAGCTCTACGGGCAACCGTAACATACTGACCAGGCTCAGCCTCCAAATAACGGCTCTCATCCCAGTCTATAGCAACGTCCTTGATAAACTGGAAAGCATCTGCATACTTCTCGTAGTTCTCAGGTATATCGGCAGCCATCTGCAATGGGCTGTACATAGTAACATACAATGCCAACTGACGAGCCAAAGTTGAGTTGATGTGATGATGCTTGTTAGGGTCTATCTTATTCATGTCACCCTCCAATATACCTGGAGTATAGTCCATTGGACCACCCTGTAAACGAGTAAAAGGCAATACCGTAGTATGGAAAGCCTTATTACCCGCAAATGATTCATACTCTGTACCACGAGCCGACTCGTTTCCAATGAGATTAGGATAGGTACGGCAAAGACCTGTAGGACGGACAGCCTCGTGTGCATTTACCATGATGTGGTGTTTGGCCGCCTCGGTAACGCAATAGAGGTAGTGATTATTGAGCCACTGTCCGTAGTGATGCTCGCCACGTGGAATAATGTTGCCCACATAACCACTCTTTACAGAATTGTATCCATATTTGTTCATCAAGTTGTATGCTGCCTCAAGATGGCGCTCGTAATTACGAACAGAAGCCGAAGTCTCATGGTGCATCATCAGACGGACGCCCTTGGAATGAGCATAATCGTTAAGTCCTTTAAGGTCGAAGTCAGGATAAGGAGTCTGAAAGTCAAAGACATAATCTTTGCTATGACCAAACCAGTCTTCCCAACCAATGTTCCAGCCCTCTACCAGTACTTGAGAGAAGCCATTTTTAGCAGCAAAATCGATATACTTCTTTACATTCTGAGTATTGGCAGGATGCTGCCCATGGGGTTTGCACTTGCTGTAATCGGTAACACCGAGACGAACAGAAGGAAGATCATTAGTATAAGACCATTGCTTGCCACCACCTATCATCTCCCACCATACCCCGATGTACTTTACTGGCTTTATCCAAGATGTATCGGTATATTTGCAGGGTTCATTGAGATTGAGTATCAAGCGAGAAGCCAGAATCTTACGGGCATCATCTACCACCATGATAGTACGCCAAGGAGTAGAGCATGGAGTCTGCATATGTGCCATGTTGCCTTGAGCATCGGGGGTGAGTTGAGACTCAAAAACAAGTTTCTTGTCATCTAAGTTCAAATGCATACATGAGTAATCCACCAAAGCCGCCTCATGAATATTGAGATAAACACCATCTGCTGTTTTCATCTGAAGCGAAGTCTGCACACCAGTAGGCGAGAAGATTGTCTGGGAAGCATTACTGCTAATAGCACTCTGAAGCAATCCCCTGATTTCTGAAAGTTTAGACTCCGTATAATCATACTCCTGTGTGTCATAGTCACCAGGAATCCACCAGGCCTTGTGGTCACCCGTCATAGCAAATTGAGTATGTTCTGCCTTCACTACAAAGTAAGGCAGATACTTCTGCTGGGGAAATTCATAACGAAAGCCAACACCATCATTATATACACGAAAGCGAAGGTTCATGTATCTACCATTAGAAGGCTTTTCCATTTCTATGAAAAGTTCATTATAATGGTTACGGATTTCTTTCTCCTCACCCCATACAGGCTGCCAATTTTCATCAAATGAAGAAGTAGACGTCTTATTAATACGGAACATGTCCATCAAAGAGTTTTCCTCTACCAACTCGATGCCCAACGTACTTGGGTTAATGACAGTCTTGCCTTTGTAATCCACCTGATAGACCGGGGTTCCTTTGTCATTGAGCGAGAAAGTAACACTCAGATTACCATCTGGAGATTTTACAGTTTGAGCAGAAAGCCATGCAGGAAGCATCATCATTAAACTCAAGAGCAAAATACTCAACAGTCCTTCTCGCTCGAAGAGGGATATTGTATGTTTCTTCATATTTATAGCTTTATTCAAGTTTGGTTTTTAAAATACGTTAATCTATCTTAGTTGCAGTCATCGTCATCTTCTTCAGATTGATAACTATCTGGTATTTGCCCGCTTCAGCAGCACTCACACTCCACTTATAGTCGTGTGCATCGCCATCTGCACGACTGACAACCTCGGCAGCTGTTTCAGAAAGTGAAGCTCCAGGAGTTGCCGCCATCAGCCAAGCCAGCACGCCATCCCAGTTACTACCACCAAGCATAAACTTAAGTTCGCCTGCCTTCAATTCCATTTCAGCAGAATAAGTATATTTATTTATCTTAGTCAGTTCGACAGCCTTGTCATTCCAATCCCAGCCCGCAGATGTAGCACTACCCCATGCATAGATAGAATTATATGGGAAATTAAAGGTTGGATCTTCAAATTCAGCATTCTCTACATTGATATTGACATCCTCGATACTACCATCGTTGAAGTTAGCCAAAGCATCCTTAACGTCAGCAGAACCCTTAAGAGTAGTGCCATCCGACATAGAAAGTACATATGAAAGGGTTATATCACCATCCAAATCCAATCCAAAGAGATTGAATGGAGCTACTATACTCTTATCCTCTGCATTGACTGTAACCTCAGATACAGCAGAAACAGGAGTATTGGCTACACCAGAAACCATATTGTAGCTTGAATAGGCTCCAGTAAGGATGACATAACCTCCCTGTACAGAAAGATCATTACCTTCGGCATTCTTAGCTGCTAAATCGGGAGTAGTCAATGTGAGTTTACGCGTAAGACGCTTCATAGCTATAGTGTAATTCTGGCTATCACCCGTCAAGTCTGTCTCGGTGGCTACACCATAACAGAACGCATCAGGATTGCCGTTGATGGCATTTGCATCGCTTACCATAAAGGTGGAAGCATCTACTGTAGCTCTTGCCTCAGCAACTGTAATATGACTGGCGCCATTATAGCATCTGAATGTATAATCATTATTACTCTTCAAAGTAAGCTGCTGGGTGTTACCACTCACCGTGCTTACCTCATCATTTACACTCAAGAAATAAGAATTTGGGACATTATTCAAATCACAAGCGCCCCAATCGGTTTGGATGGTAACGGCAGTCCGTGGCTTTACTATTGGGTCAGGCAGCTCATCCTCGCAAGAAGAAAATGTTGCAACAGCAGTAGCCATCACTGCCATATAGCTAATTGATTTTAAGATACGTTTCATGTTCTTTCTAATATTTAATTTTCAGATACCAAAAATTATTCAGGCTTGCTCAAGCGAACAACCTTGCAGGCATGAGGAGCCAATTTTGCAGAAACCTTAGTTACCTCACCTTCATCGGTATGTGTCCAAAGATCTCTCACTTTCATACTACCCGAAATACCCAGGGCAGAGAGTTCTACACCGCGTTCCTGTTCTATATTCTCACGGTTGAAGAGAGCCACAATGTAATCGCCATTGCTCATCTGACCATACCATACTTGGCTGTTAGCATCTTCAGCAATCTCTATACCCGCGCCATTTCTTGTTGTAGATATATTTTTACTCAAAGGCTTTCCTACAAACTTATCCTTATTGAGTTCCAACAATTCTTCGTTTTGGTAGAAACTTACATTGTGGGCAGCTCTTGCTGCACTATAAAAACTCTCGCTATAACTATTCTCACCCGACTCATAACCAATAGTATTATACTCATCAGCTACGGCAATAGGACCACCAGCCATAAGTTGCAGAGTGATACAAGACTGACGCTCATCATCAGAATTGAAACGACGCATAAATTGGAAGTCTCCATCGGCAATAACCTTGCCACGACCAGTAATATCAGACCAATAAGTAAAGCCATCAAACTGGTTGTTGGCTGCAGGCCACTGATCTACCTTGATATACTGCGCACCGCGCCAACGGCTTGACAAGTGATCCCATCCACCTTCGCAGGCGTCATCCACAATGCGAACCATATTGCCATACTGAGCTTCGTACTGACCATGATCTTTCATGTTAGGCATCACGATAGAAGTAAACACACCATACTTTTGGGCTGCCTCAGCGATATACTGCAAAGCCAAACGATACTCCGCACTACCATAGCCACGGCCTTCACCCTTAGTGCCACCTCCACGAATACCATCTTCAAAGAGACACATAAAGTCCATACGGATGAAATCAACACCAATACTCTTATAATATTTGAAGAAGCCGTCGATGTATTCCTTACCACCTTTGTGGCTGGGAACGATCCATGTAAAGATGTCGCCGTCAGCATCAGGATTCTTCACTTGATCCTTACCCTGCTCATAAAGCAAATTACGTACAGTATACTTTGTTCCCTCGATAGGACAATCTAAAGAGCCATGTACCCAAAGGGGGTTGTCGTAGACGCCCAACTTTAAACCTTTGTCCTTACACATCTGAATAAGTTCGGTCAATGGAATATGAGCATATGAGGTCATGTAAGGATGCCCAGAATTATCATCGCCCAACATAGCCATGAAGCCATCGGTACAAATCATATCGTAACCATATGGCAAAAGATTCTCAGCCACCCAGTCGATATTTTTCTGCCAAATCTCTTTCGGCATATTGCAGTCCGTTCCGTTCTTCTCTGCCAAACGACCATACTCATACACCGTCCAATAAAGAGGAGCTTTCTCGGCTGTCTCTGGAGTAGGTGTAGGAGTTACAGGATCGTCTGGGATATCTTCTGGAGTCCAACCTGTATTGAAGCTACCTCCATTTATCGAGTAATCGCTACATCCCATTATCATAAAAGATAACATTACTGCGACAATTGATAAAACTATCTTTTTCATATATGATTCAACTTATTATTATTTTTTTTCAAACTTAACCTTCATGTCAATGACATTGATGCTAATCTTGTAGTTACCAGCTTGTGAAGCCTCAACCTTCCACTTGTAGTCAGGACTTGGACCAAGTACTTGTAAATCTGTAGCAGAGAGCGGTGCAAGATCATTTGTAACATCCTTACTCAAAGGACGAAGCCAATCAATATTGACACCCTTGTTTGGATCATTCTCCAATCCAAACTTCAGTTCTCCCTCTGTCAAGGTTGTTTCTATGACGAAAGTACCCTTGGCTGCATTTGCATCATACTCCAAAGGCAACAGGAACGGATAGTTCCATCCATTAGAAGTGGCACTGCCCCAAATCCAAATATTCTTGATAGGGAGATCTGAAGGTACCTCTGCTTCGTTCTGCTTTTCAAAGGTAACAGTCATGTGATATGTATCAACTGTAACCTTATATTTACCCGCTTCGCCAGAAAGAACCTGCCACTTGGTATCAGGACTGTTTCTCTTGACAGCTCGTGAGTCAGTAATAGACTGGTTCTCGGAAGCAGCCATAATAAAATCGCAGCTCCAATCACTTGGGGTATCCAATGGGAACTTCAACTCACCTGCAGAAAGCTGACCAATCCATGTAAACAAGAACTTATTGACAGGATCTTGTGTCATTTCCAAAGAGGCATCAATATTCCATCCTGCCGCACAAGCACTACCAACCATATAAAGTTTGTCTATCTCTGGAGTAGGATAAGTAATTGTAGGTTGCTCGCCTGTTGAAAGATCTGCATTTACAACACAGAAACCGTCTTTTTCCACATGGAAAGTTAGAACAGCATCGCTCTTAGCATCTACTGCAATCTTGTAATCACCAGCCAACAATGCACCAGCATAACTGTACTTTGTTTCAGAAAGAACCTCTTCCATTAAAACACCCTCACCTTCTGTGGCATCAGCCTTGAATATGTAAAGATTACGCGGTTGAATCTCATAACCTGTCACATTGACCGTTGTTGTAGATATCTCAGGTTTCATGTAATGGTCTGCACCAGTTACTTCTGCGATAATCTCTCCTTCAACAACAGCAGTTGTACCAGTAGAAACTCCCCACATCTTCAAATATGAATTAAGTTGCTTATGAGTGAAACTAACGGAATTCTGTCCCTCGGGAATATAAATTTTACTGATGGAGTTCTCAAAGTTGTTTCCCTCGAGATCCATCTTGAAATAATAATTTATTTTAGTACCCTCACCACGTTCTTGAGCTTCGCCCCATGTAAAGGTAATAGCAGTCTCTTCGCCCTTATCCTGCTCAAGGGTCACCGATTCCTCAGAAGCAGCAAGGTGCATCTGATCGTCCACTCCAGGAATGGAGAACCGAATGTCATCACCACTACAGCTTGCCAAAAACAAAGGAATGGCGACAAGTATGAATAAAATGAATTTCTTCATGATAAATATCTTCTAAATGATGGTTATATTATGTTTAATTCCAATATGGAGCCTGCTTCAACTTGGTATTTTTGTCCATCTCATCCTGGTGAATTGGGAACCAATAGAATGCCTTTTTGTAAACACGTGTCTGATAAACTGTACGCTTATAAAAACTTGCAGCATCACGTCCATAAGCATTCATTCCATAGAAAGGACCAGTAAGCACCTTCTCAGCTTCCTTCCAGCGTCGTAAATCATCATAGCGCAGTCCCTCACAATTAAGTTCTACGCGACGCTCTGCATGAATCAGATTTCTCATCTCAGACTGATTATTGAGATTGACATGTATGTAGTTGTCATCTGTATTACCTGTGGTATACTGACGAACACCTGCACGCTCACGAATCTTATTGAGGTATGTCAGGATTTCCTCATTGCCCGGATCACACTCATTGAGAGCCTCGGCATAGTTAAGGTAAGCCTCTCCCAAACGGTAAAGTATTCCTGGGCGATACTGATAACTACCTTGTTTTACATTATCCTTATAGTAAATTTTCTTTTTTGCGAAGTAACCGTTCTGAGGAGCATCATGAGTTCCGTTGTTGTCGGTTTCTGTTCCATCACCTCTGAACATATTATAAACACGATCTTCCTGATTGAAATAACCATTGTTGAAGTTTACGCAAATATAAAAACGAGGTTCACGATGGCAATACATATTGTAAGTACCCTTGCGGGTGATGGAACCTCCATTACAAATAGAGGCCCAGTCGGTATTGTCGCGCTGTTCGTCGGCATCAGAGAAACCTTCTTCTTTATAATTAGATGCAGGATCGGTAATAGGAAGACCATTCTCCATTGAGAACGCATCCACCAAAGACTGTGTTACACCCAGACCACCATTACCGCTGCTACGCAAAGGCGTTGCAAGTGCCTCATAATAAGAATAATTACATCCACCAGGACGAGCAAACAGAATTTCGGTATTACCCTCATCGAAACGCTTAAACATCATGTCCTGATAAGACATAAACGGATCTATCTTGCCATCTGACATTTTCACCTCATACAATTTATAACCAGCAGCCTCTGCCTCTGTAATCAACTCCTTGCAGGCATCGGCAGCCTTTCTCCATTTGCTGGCATCGTAAGTCTGGCTTATGATGTTTTCTCCCTTGTCGTTCTTGTAGTTGGCATAGTCAGTATTACCATTAACCAATGGGCTTGCAGCATAGAGCAACATACGCGCCCTTACAGCCAGACACATAACACTGGTAGCACGGCCATACTTGCGAGCCTCTGTATATTTGGCAGGTAATATCTTAGAAGCTGCCTGCAATTCCCTATCACACCAATCAATTACTTGGTCATAAGGGGTCTGACCAATCATCAGATCACTCAAGTTGAAGTTGGATGGTGTGATTTCGTCAGGTGCAAAAGGAATACCACCGTATGTATTGGCAAGCAGAGCATAGTAATATGCCTTCATGAAGCGACATTCAGCTTTCATGTACTCCACCTCAGTTGGGGTTATGCCCTGTTCGTTCAAAGCATGTACATTTTGGATAAAGATGTTTGCCTCACGAATACGCTGTGGGAAATTGGCCCAGAAATTGCCATCCCAGTTGCTGTTGGTAGTCCACTCACCCAAGATAAAAGGAATGACTTTCCAACCATCGAACTGGCGATAACGCTCTGACGGTGTCATGTCGTCACCTAAAATCTCCCAACCCTCATACTGCAAATAGCCAAGATATGGATCAGGAATTCCAGAATAGACATTGGCAAGCCAGCCCTCGGTACGGGTCTTGTCCTCAAAGACCATCTTCAGGTCAAGTTCGGTGTCACTCTCCTTGTCCAAATAATCAGAACAAGACGAGAATCCGAACATGCCTAATACCATTGTCACAATATATAATGTCTTTCTCATTGTTTTTGTCTTTTATTATTTATTACTAATCAAAAATTCAACTGGAACCCAAACATTACAGAGCGCATGGATGGATATTTTAGGCCATCTGCTGTATCAAGCTCAGGATCCCACAATTTGAACTTAGAAATATAAAACAAGTTATTACCACTAACAAAGACGCGGATATTGTTGGAATAAATTGCCTTAGTAATGCTTCTTGGCAAAGTGTAACCCAGTTCAATTGACTTGAGACGCAAGAAACCCATGTCTTTCTTCCACCATGTTGAGGCATAATTGTTATTGGGGTTGGTGCTTTCTGACAAACGTGGCCAGAACACATCTTGTGACGGATTTTCCTCAGTCCAGCAATCCTTATAGTTTGCATAAACATTTCCCATAACTCCTTGACCACTTCCTGGAATAAAGTACTGAGTACCTCCTATGATACGATAGCTCTGTCCTGTACCCTGGAAGAAGAAACTAAAGTCAAAGTTCTTGTATTCAACATTACCACCAAAACCATAAACAATTCTTGGGGTCGTTGTTCCACCTATATATCCCTCATCCTTGGCATCGACAACGCCATCATCGTTCATATCGCGATATTTGATGTCACCAGGTCGAACTACAGAGCCTATATTTGGAGTAGGAATACCTGCCTTCAACTTACCATTTTCGAAATCATCGTCTGTATAGAGACGTTCTGCCTGAAGTCCCCAAAGTGTACCGATAGAACGACCGGTCAATGAACGATAAGTACCCTTTACAGACTCTGGTTCATCATACTCTTTGACTTCATTCTTTGCATAGGTGAAATTTGCTCTTAGAGCTACACGCAAATCCTTGCCAAACTTGTGATTCCAAGTAACAGTACCATCCACACCACTGTTGTCTACGACGCCATAGTTGGCATAGGGGTTACTCAAGAAACCAGCCTGTGTAGGAATAGTCTTACGCTGCATGAATATGTTGGTACGGTGCTCATAGAAGTAGTCAAACTGGAGATTAAACTCATTCCAAAGTCCCAACTCTATACCAACATTGGTCTTTGTAGAGGTTTCCCATGTCAAATTGTTAACACCTACCTCACCCTCAGAATATCCTCCACGCCAATAATCACCAGCATAACCAAAATGATAGCCAGAAGCTCCAGTGTTAATAGTGGTAATATAAGCGAAGCGGCGTCCTCCGATATCATCATTACCGACCTTACCTATAGAGCCTTTCAACTTCAAAAGAGTCAGCCAATCAGCACAGTTTCTCATAAACTTTTCCTCAGAAATAATCCAACCTAAGGCAAGAGATGGGAAGAAACCGAAGCGATGACCTTTGGCAAAATTCTCACTACCATTGTAACCGAAGTTGAACTCACCCACATAACGACGGTCAAATGTATAAGAAAGACGACCAGCTATACCTTGTGAACGCTTAGGCTGAATATCACCCCAATCGTAAGAACGCTGGTTATAAAGGAAGAGGGCATCTACGGCATGCTTCTTGGCAAAAGTATGATTATAGCCTAACGAGAACTCTAAGTAAGTACTGTTATTACCATAATTTGCATTGGAGCTATGGTCTAAGAACTCGCTACCATAAGAAAGTACACCATGAATCAGCTCACCCTCATCACCACGCGACTTAGCCACACCATAATAGGTAGGGGTCTTTCCACGAGTTACAAAGTTCTCGTTATAGGTATCAAATGCAAAAGTTGCCTTGAACTTCAAACCAGGTGTAATCATTTTCAGGTTTTGTTCCAATTGGAAGAGAGATTCCAACTTACTTCTTGTTCCTCTATAATAGCCCTGCTGTGTACTCTCTGCCCAAGGATTGTGACGATTGGCACTGGCAATAGGGATAGTACCATCTGAATAAATGGCAGGATGTACAAATGGTGGGGTTTCGAATGCATGAGTAAACACTTCATCGGTACCACTACGCGACTTGCGCAAGTTCTGCAGATATCCACCCACATTAAAACGAAGCAAGGTGGTTTTAGTCAAATCGAGATCAACATTGGCACGCATATTAAAGCGTGTCAGTTTTGACCCTGTATCATAAGGCAAAGTATCATCAGTCTCCATAATGCCAGTCTCATGATAGACAGAAGCTGTCAATGAATACCTTAATATATTAGTTCCTCCAGAGACTGTCATGTTACCTCGGGTAGAAGTGGCATAGTCTTTAGTAATAGCATCTATCCAGTCTACATCAGGATAAAGATCTTTATCGTAACCAGTATATGTTTTCATGATCTGATCCTTGGTAAACATTCTCTTACTGGGATCAGAACATAAATTATTAAGTAACGTCATATATTCAGCTGCGCCGATGAATTCGGGCAATTTGGTCGGTTTCGTAATAGCCTGTTCAAATCTGAAGTCAATAGAAGGCTTAGCTACAGAGCCACGCTTGGTATTGATGATAATGACACCATTGGCACCACGTACACCATACATGGCACTTGCAGAAGCATCCTTCAATACCGAGAATGACTCGATTTCTGCTGGATCTATATCGTTCAAACTACGCTCTACACCATCTACCAATACTAATGGAGAACTACCGCCTGCACCAAAAGTTGAAATACCTCGAATCCAGAACTGCGAGTTGTCATAACCCGGTTCTCCAGAAGGCTGATATGCGATAACACCTGCCAATTGACCTGCTAAGTTGTTACTCATTGAACGAGAAGAACCCATCTGGAGATTTCCCGGGTCAATTGTCTGAATAGAGCCAATGACCGAAAGCTTTTTCTGGTTACCATAACCTACGACAACAACCTCATCGGTACTTACCGCATCTTCTTTCAACTGGATATTAAAGTTAATATCAGATCCAACCTTTACCTCTTGAGGCTTAAAACCGAGATAGTTAAAAACTAAGACACTGTTCTTGTTAGGTACATCGATATAGAAGTGTCCATCCATATCGGTAATAGCAATAATCTTGGTTCCCTTAACAGTGACTGTGGCACCTATCAAAGGATTGTTCTCATTATCGACAACAGTACCACTTGCCTTAATGCCTTTTTGTTGCTGCTGAACAACATTAGGCAATGCAGCAGATATGGTAGTAACGCCAGCACCTACACCAGGCATCAGCAATAACGAGCATAAAAACGTCTGTCTTACATTCATGTTAATAAATAGGTTATAATTATTTTTAGATATTAATATTTCATTTTTAAAAGAAGTTTAACCACTCTATTAAAAAAGTAGATTTTGGCTTTTACGGTAGCAAAGATAGAACTTTTATTAATAGGTTATAACGCCATTCACTAAAAATACAAATACAAAAAATTATATAATCACTAATTATCAACGTGTTACAAAAATATGCAGAATAGAAAAATACAAAGTATATACAATGGCTTTTAGGTGAAATTTAAAGAAATTTTAATCAATTTTGACTACTCGTTCTTCAAAATCATCAGGAAAAAGCGAACGCAATCTTATACGTGAACGGTATGAATATACAGTTTGCCGAGAGCATCTCAAAAATGCAGCTATCTTCTCATTCTCACCAATACCAAGACGCATCAAGGCATAGATTCTCAATTCCGTATTCAATCTACCAGGTTTCTTTGGTTCTATCAACTCCTCTTGCTTCATCAAGCCATTGAAAGAAATAACAAAGTTAGGGAAGATTTTAAGGAAAATACGGTCAAAGTCTTCAAAAAACTCCTCTATCTCTTGTTCAACAAGCGCATTTGATTTTAGTTGCTTATAAAGTTCCTGAATTTTTCCCGCAACAGCAAGTTTATTGAGAGAACGGCGATAATCTTCCAACTTATCAATATAAGCCGAACATTTATTCATAAACTCCATGATATAGATGTTCTTGATCTTATTACTCTCAAAAAGTGAAAGATTCGTATCTTGCAAAGTTGCGTTAGTCTCATTCAATTTGCCATTAGCCAAAGAAAGCTGAGAATTCAGGGAATTCAACTGTAAATTCATATCATTCAGGCTCTTATTTGAAGTTTCCAAAGCACGACGAGCCTGCGCTATCTTCTTTAATTGCTTCCGTGTAAAATACATCATAAAGCAGAGCATTACAACCAATATACTTACTAAAGAAAAACCATAGAGAATATTCTCTTGCTCTGTTTTCTGCATCGACTCATAGGCCTTGTCGATAATCGGCAAGGCATCAGATATCTCAATGATACGAAGGCGTGCATTACAAAAAGTTGCATCCTCCATAGACTTTCGCATGTAGCGGTAAGCACGCTTCACATCTCCTTCTTCATAAAGCAAAGTAGCCAAACGACGCAAGGATATATATTCTTTCACATTATTTTTCAAATCTGCTATAGCAGAAATAATCAGATATTGTTTTTCTTTATCTGTCTCATTAATTTGGCGATAAATATCAGAAATGGAAAAAGCCACATATCCCATATCACGATCTTCATAGGACAAATTCTTGAAAGAATCAAAAAGACAATGCAACGCATCAGTATATTTATTCTGACTGCAAAGAAACTCTGCCTTATCCCAATCAGACTGCTTATCCTTCATGTTTTTCAATGAATCCCGAAACATAATCCTTCTCCGCTCATTCTCCGTACGCTGATAAGCCGTAATGGAAGTTTCACGAAGACCTTCGTAAAGATTTCCATACAAACTAAAATAATACCTACGCATATCGGCAGACATCGGTTTATGTTCCAACCCAGACAAAATCTTATACGACTCCACATAATTGCCCGTCTTATTAAAAATGTCAGCAATATCCAATTCTGAATAGACACTATCCTCGTAATTATGAAGAATCCTGGCATAATGCAGCTTTCGTTCAGCATAAGCATACGCAGAATCTAACTTAAAAGACTTGTATTTAGTAAACAATTCACGAGAAGCTGACAACTTGTCTTGTGCACTTTTTGCATGAACATATTTACTCTTAAGTATACCTACCTCTTGCTCATACTTTTTGGTATATTCCTTACTGGCACTGATCACTTTATCCAAGTCATCAAGAGTCGGTTGCTTAGCTGTCGTAATTGTGTTTCCACCCATGCAACACAAGGTATGGAAAGACAGAAATATGAAGAATAAAGACTTTGTCATTATTTACAGGTTTTAAAGTATTAATGCCTGAAAGACATTTTTTCAAGCTTTTCTAAATCTTGCAACCAACTGCAGGAAACTCGGTATGAGAATGCACAAGGAGAAGCCTACGGCATAATATACCGTCTTCTCATCACCATGGAAGAGGTCGATAAGCTTGCCGTCGCTCTGAGGAAGAAGGTTGGTCAGGATATAAGCCATCGTGTTGTTGACCCAATGCAGCAGGATGCCTGGCACAAGGCTACGGGTGCGATAGTACATCCATCCTAAGAGAAGACCCATGAACAGGGCATTGACAAACTGGGCTGCATTGCCATGCACAGCACCAAAAATGGCAGCCGAAATCATGATGGCAACCCAATGGTTGCGCTTGCTCATCATACCCAGCAAGGTACGGAGGATGGCGCCACGGAAGACAACCTCCTCGGTCAATGGTGCCAGGATGCCTACAGCCACATACCCCCAGGGCTCTTTGAGCAGCCCTTCGAATATGCGGCCTGTGGTCTCGTCCATTTCCAGTCCGATGTGCTCATACACAAACTCAAGTGGAATCATGGTACCCAAAGCAAACAAAGCTACCCAAAGAAGAGTGAGCCAAGGCTTGGACAACAGATAGTTGCGAGAGATGGGAGTCCACTTGGTCTTCAGAAAAACGACCAAAGTAATCACACTGCTGAACACCGAGGTAAGGGCAAGCAGCACGGGATTGTGCCCCGAAAGCATGGCTGTTCGCACATCTGCCAGTTCCTCGTGCTGAACAAAAGACCAGACAAGCATTCCCAAGAATGAAACTATAAGCTGTACTACGACAAACACAATGCCATACAGCAGAATATCCATAACACCTTTCTTTACCTCTTTCATCGTTTGTATCTGTTTATTTAAATTTGTTTCTATTCGTTCTCTTTATCTTTCTGCAACAGCGCCACAACGGTTTCCTCGTCTTCACGGAGTTGCTCTGCAAGTTCCTCAGGCGACTCGAACTTACGCTCGCCCCTGATGCGGTGCACAAAGCTCACCAACAGCAACTGACCATAAATGTCACCATCAAAATGGAAGATATGTGTCTCGATCGTTGTGCGCTTTCCGCCGAAAGTAGGACGCGTGCCTATATTCATCATGCCCCACTTCATTTCCATCCCCTGTTCCAGCCTTACCTTGACGGCATAGACACCGGCGGCAGGAATCATTTGACACAAATGGGAGATGTCTATGTTGGCAGTAGGGAAGCCTAATTTGCGACCCTCATGAAAGCCATTCACCACCTTGCCTACGATGGTATAAGGATACCCCAAGCACATATTGGCAAGCTCCACCTCGCCTTCGCGCAGAAAGGAACGGATGACCGAAGAGGACACATTGATGCCGTCGAGCTGGAATGCGTCATTGCGAACTACCTCCATGTTCATCTCACGTCCATAGCGCACATAATCATCGAAGGTTTCCTCACGGTTGCGACCGAAGCGATGGTCGTAACCGACAAAGAGTGATTTCACGCTCAACTGATTGCACAGCACCTTGCTCATAAACTCCTTGGCAGAAAGCGATGCCATCTCTTTATCGAAATGCAGCACCACCACATTGTCTATATCGGTGCGGGAGAGGAGAAGCAACTTAGAGTCGAGTGTACTCAACGACTCTGGCTGATAGTCGCTCTGCAACACCTTGCGCGGATGCTCGTCGAAGGTGATGACCGTTGCCTCAAGTCCCTGGCTGTGGGCTTTCTCCACCAGCTGACGTATGAGATACTGGTGTCCTCTGTGCACTCCGTCGAAAAAGCCGATAGTGGCCACACAGGGCTTCAAAGACTTGATGGCAGTACCGTCTTTCAGCCTACATCCGTCCTGAATAGTATAATATACTGTTTTCATCTTGTTTTCCTGTCTTTATTCCTCCTGATGACACATGGCTCGCCTCACAGCACGATACAGTTCGCCTGCCCAAAGAACGAGCGAGGTTGAGCCAATAATGATTGCCCACTCTTTAAGCGAGAGAGGCTGGGTGCGGAACATTTCACCACCGAAAGTAACGATGAGCCACTGACCTGCCAAGACCAGCAGAAGCACCAACTGCATGCCCTTATCCTGGAAGAAGTGACGGAATGCAGACCGGTTGCTGCCCAAAGCCTTTGCATTGAAGAGATTCCAGAACTGCAGCATCACAAACGTGGTGAAGAACCATGTCAGTTCGTGCGTATCGACTCCTCCCCTGCCGCGACGCTCACAATATACCAGGAAAGCAAACATCACGACAAAGAAACTGATGCCACAGAAAAGGATTCCTGCACCCATGCTGCGGGTAATGATAAAGTCGGAAGCCTTGCGGGGCTTTTCCTTCATCACCTCGTGCGAAGGAGGCAAAGAGGCTAAAGCCAAGGCTGCAAAGGTGTCCATTATCAGGTTGACCCACAATATCTGGGTAACGGTAAGGGGCATTTCGGTGCCTATGATCGAACCGCCAAGCACCAGGAGCAAGGCTGCCACATTGACCACCAACTGGAAAAAGAGGAAACGCTGAAGGTTGCGGTAAAGCGAGCGTCCCCACATCACGGCATTGGCTATCGACTTGAACGAATCGTCGAGCAAGGTCATATCCGAAGCTTCCTTGGCTACCGATGTGCCCGAGCCCAACGAAAGCCCGACATGAGCATAGTGGAGCGCCGGGGCATCATTGGTTCCGTCACCTGTTACCGCCACCACCTCGCCATGTTTCTGAAGCACGGCCACCAATCGCTGTTTGTCTGTAGGACGGGCACGGCTCATCACACGGATATTCCGTGCGCGTTTATAGGCTTCCTCATCCGAGAGAGCCTCCCACTGTTCGCCCGTTATCATCTGTACCTCAAGCGGAGTCATCTCGCCATCGGCCCCTATGCTTGTATTGTCTTCCTCGAAGATGCCTATCTGCTTGCCTATCTCGAAAGCCGTAGCTGCCGTGTCGCCCGTCACCATCTTGACTTCTATACCAGCCTTTCTGCACTCCTGCACTGCTGCGGGAACCTCCTTGCGCAGAGGATCGGTAATGGCAACGATAGCCTGCAAGGTCATCTTACCGTCTTCTGCCTTCTGATAGGCAAAGGCTAATGTACGCATCGCCTTGCGCTGGAAGTCAGCAAGCTCTTCCTGTGCTTTTTGCTTTTCCTTATCGTCCAAGTCGCACTTTGCCAGCACGATCTCGGGAGCTCCCTTCACAAAGAGATACTGTGTGCCTTCTGCAAGAACACGGGTGGACATATACTTTCGCTCGGTCGAGAATGGTTGCTGGCTCACCACGGTGCACTGTTTGCGCAACTCGGCATAGTCGTGCCCCTTAGCTTTGAGCCATAGCAGCAATGCCGACTCGGTAGGATTGCCTATACCTCGGTCGTTGTCCAGTTCGGCAGTGGTGTTGACGGCTATCGCCAAGTGGAGCAAATGTTCGCTTCCCTGTTTCAGCAAGAGGGTGTCCACCTGCATCTGGTTCTGCGTCAGCGTACCTGTTTTGTCGGTACAAATCACGGTGACAGCTCCCATCGTCTCACAGGCATGAAGCTTGCGCACAAGATTGTTCGACTTGAGCATTCTTCGCATATTGAGAGCCAAGGAGAGTGTGATGGCCATAGGCAAACCTTCGGGCACAGCCATCACTATCAGTGTGACGGCCATCATGAAATACTCCAACACAAGGTCGGCCATATAAAGATAATCCTTGCCTCCCCATACAGGATTGGTCAGGATGTCATGACCGAGAAACAGTACAAAAGCAGCTACCGAAACTATTGAGCCCACCTTGGAAATCATAGTAGCCAACTTGTCCAACTGTACATAGAGAGGAGTCTTCACTGCCGTCTGCTCGGTCGACTTGGCCGCCACCTTGCCTATTTCAGTAGCATCGCCTACTGCCGTCACCCTGAATTCTCCACGTCCATTCATCACCATGGTAGAACGCAAAACCACATTGCGGGCATAAGCTCCGTCGCCACCTTCCTCGAGCGATTTCTCTGTCATAGGCTCACCGGTAAGCGATGACTCGTTGATTTGCATATCGGTACAAGAGAGCAGGACGCCATCGGCTGGCACCTCGTCGCCCACCTCTATCAACACAATATCGTCTACCACCACATCGCGGCGGGGAATCTCTATCACCCTCCCGTTTCGGCGCACCTTTACAGGCTGTTCCTCGCTCAAGGCTGTAAGGATATGAAACTTCTTGGCAGCATCCCGCTCGAAATAGAAGCCCACCGTTGTAGCCAGGAATACAGCCACAAAGATGCCTATCGTCTCCATAAAGTTGTGCTCTATGAAAGCCAGGACCAGAGAGATCAAGGCTGCTACAAGAAGGATTTGGATAATGGGATCGCGATACTTATCCAAATAGAGTTTCCATAAGGATATACGACGAGGAGGTGTGAGAACATTGAGTCCACACCTCTTTCTACTTTGTCCAACTTGCTCGTCGGAAAGACCTGAATTACTATTTATTTCTTTTGCCATTTGTCATGAAGCACTTCGAGTGCTATAAGATGATGGTGCAAAGATACGGCATTTTTCTGATTAATCGAAAAAAATGCCCAAAATATTTGGTTATTTAGCAAAAAGCTATTACCTTTGCAGTCGAATTGCAAAATTCACGGACTTGTAGCTCAGTTGGTTAGAGCAACAGACTCATAATCTGGAGGTCCCAGGTTCAAGCCCTGGCTGGTCCACTAAGATTTAAAGGTGCTAATCGCTTATTATTTAAGCCTTTAGCACTTTTTTTGTTTGTCCAAGCTATCTTTGGGGCGCACGATTTGCAGCCAAAGGCACATCAACCTTATGCTATTTTGTTGACTAATTGTTGACTAATAAAAATTAGCGTAAGATGCTTACAATCAAAGCAGAGATTAAAAGACAAGAGCAAAAAGCGGATGGTACTTATAATGTTAAGGTACGCTTTACGCTCAATCGAAAGGTGAAAAGATTGTCAACAAGTCTATTCATCAAACCGTCTGACTTAACCAAGACAGGCAATTTCAAGAAAGGCACTACCATTCACAAGGAGATTGAACAACTTGTTACAGGCTATCAGCAGAAATGCGATGCTATGCAAGTTGACCTAAACGGCTACTCTCTTGATGAAATTTTTAAGCGTTTAAAGTTTGGAGAGCAGAAAGACAAAGAGATTGATTTCATACAGTTCTCTCGCCAATGGATAGACAAAGCAACCATCAAAGGTGCAAGCAACTATAAGACGGTTATCAACTCACTTGTTTCTTTTATAGGCAAAGAAGAACTGAACATAAAAGAGGTTACTGTTTCGTTTCTCAACAAATACACCCAATATCTGAACCAACGCAGAAATGAAAGAATCAAGGAATTGGAAGCAAAGGGAAAACGCATACCGTCTAACAGGATGATTTCTCTTTACCTTGGGAGTTTGCGCCACCTTTACAAGGAAGCGCAACGCAAATACAATGATGTGGAGAATGGACTTATACTTATTCCATCCTCACCATTTGACAGCATTTCCATTCCCAAGCAAGAAGCCACACGCAAGAGAGCACTTGACAAAGGCATCATCAAAAGAATCTACGACCTCCCTTATAAAGAGGTAGGCAAAGGTTTGAAGCACACCTGTAGATTTGACCTTGCCAAAGACTGTTTTATTATGTCGTTCTGCCTTATAGGAATGAACTCCGCCGACTTATACAACGCTACAGAGTTGAAAGATGGCAAACTGACCTATTACAGAACAAAGACAAAGGACAGACGAAACGACAATGCTAAAATGGTGGTAGATGTTCCAACTTTCATCATGCCCCTAATAAATAAGTACAAGGACAAGACAGGGAAACGCCTGTTTAATTTCTATCAGACCTATGCCAATAGCAAAGCATTTAACAAGGCTATCAACTACGGCTTGAAAGAGATTGGAAAACTTTTAGAGGTTAACGATTTGGAATACTATGCAGCTCGCCACTCATGGGCAACAATCGCCCTCAATAAAGTTGGCATTGACAAATACACCGTCCACGCAAGCCTCAACCATGTAGATGAATCTATGAAAGTGACAGACATCTACATTGAGCGTGACTTTGTGAATGAGAACAAGGCTAATGCCAAGGTTCTAAAATATGTTTTTGGATAAACTTTATCACCGCTCCACCTTAATAATACAGGGTGGAGCGTTTTTTTGTAGTAGAGATAAACAATATCACACGATTATTCCGTTTCTATATAAAAAAGGTATAAGATATGCAGCAACACATAGATTGTAGTAATGAGAAACAGTTTCAGTATATATTCAGCATTATCAGAGGCAAGGGAGAACCATTCTACACCTCTGACGGAATCGCTATGTTTCCAAGCCTCATCCGTCTAACAGACCCATTGGAAGCTATGGATATATTTGCAGAACGCTATAATAATGACGAAATAGAATGTCCTTTTTAAATATAGCAGTTACATTGCAGCAGACGATTTGCAAGACATAATCAAAGGGTTGCAACTGGATGCTGATGCGTTTTGGCTACTTATCATGTTTTGTTTTGACTATGTTTATAGCGTTTGCTTAACAGGATTCACTTATAATGACAGTGAAAAAGAAGCAATAGAAAAGTTTATAGCATTAATGCCCTCAAACGATAGCTCAAACACGAAGCTATCCTTAAAGACAGAAAAGGGAAGCATGGAAATTTGCAATAAATTTATCGTTTCCAACCTTTTAAAATGGATAAAGCAAGGCTATGAGCAAAGTCAAAATACAGAAAGCAATCGTCTTAGCAAGAAAGAGTTTCAAACAATGCTTGATAATCGTTTCAATGAAAAGACAGAATCCAACTCTAAAATGATATGGCTTTTTGCCTCATTGCTGAAATACTTTTTTGAACTGAATCCACAATTTGATGGTAAACACAAAAGAGGCATCAACAAGAATTTTCTTATTTCAAAGCTCATTTACTACACACATATATCTACAAACGACAATTTTAGGTTTGACACAGAAACTCTAAAAGGATTCTTCAAACAATACAAGGGTATAAGAATAGAAACACATTCCTCTATATACCCAGACTTCTAAAACTACACAAACTATCATATCAATCCTGTTTCTTCATATTGGAGAGGCAGGATTTTTTGTTATTCCCCTCAAAGGGAGTATTCCACACCAATCATTTACTCACCTATTATACTTGCTAATGGCTATATCTTTGCAGCGTGATTTGAAAATCCAAGTGTGCATAAGGATTGAAAGTCACATAGTTAAAAAATTAATTAAAAAGTAATATGGAAAAAGATATTATTACAGAGAGTTTTCTCTTGGTATCAGAAAAGAACCTCAGTATTGAAAAGAGGTCTTTAGAGCAACTTCAAAAAAGAGGTGCTTCACCTAATGTGATTGCAGAACAGCAGAAAGTTGTTGGTGAGCTAACGGAAAAATATGAGGAAGCCAAAGCTGCAACAGAAAGAATCCAAAAACAACTTGGAGAAACTGCCATTACATTCAATGTCGTTGATGATGCAACAGGCAATGCAACCACCATTTCTAAGAAAATAGCTTTCGTCAAAAACAATCGCCCCATAAATAGCACAAAAGTAGATAGCTTTATAAGCCTCATCGCTAATGACAAATACGAGAGAGCATTTCCTATCATTGTTGCAGAAGCTAAATTTTTAATGGAGAAAGGATATGAAATCTATAATTTAAAGAACGAGAAACTTTCAGAAGAAGAAGCAGACAAATATTTTGTCATTCTTGATGGTCAGCATAGATGTTGCGCATTTGCAAGACTTGTAGCAGCAGATGGGAAATACGAAATTCCTAATGTTCATGTCAGAAATAAAGAAAACATTGGTGCTTATTTGGTTGACATCAATGAAACAGGCACAAGTTGGAACAACAAGGATAGATTAAGCGTAGCCGCATTAACAGCAAAAGAGCATAGCAACTTATTCTCAAACATTGCCATGCTAATGAGCCAAGGATTTAATCCATCGGCTGCTTCAATGATTCTTGCCAAAGTGAAACTGTCAACCAAAACCATCAAACAGGCGCTCAAAGGAGAACATATAAAGCTACCACAAAGAACAGAAATAAACATAGAACGAGGGCAAAAATTTGTAACACTCTGCAATGCAGCAGGCATAAATACAGCTTTTGTAACCAAGCGGTACTTTATAGAGGGTTTCAATTCTTATGCAGCATCAAATGGAGAAGAAAAGGCTTTTGAAGCATTACAAAGATTGCGAAATCTCAACTTGGCAGAAAAGGAATTAAAGGAAATATCGGCTGGTGATGATTTTTCTGCACTCTTGAAACAAGCAACAGAAGCAGAACAGCTTTTAGAATAAAATAGGTGTGAATTTTAATGAACTTGTCTATCATTATCTCAAAATATCAAGCAGGGAGATTGGTTTATTCCAAATCCCCTGCTGATATAAAATGTCGGGAATGGGTGATATATAAAGCAAGGACATACTATTAACTACATATACTATCAACATAACTAAACAGGCTTTCAGCCTCGCTTAATGTTGATAACAAAATGAAGAAATATGGAGAATTTAGACAATAAAGATTACAGGATTTTCCCTATAAACGCTGCAAAAGTCCTCTCTAACAAGGAAGCATACATATACTTGACACTCCTTTTTAAGAGTGATTTTCAGACAGGAGAATCAAACGTATTGTTAGAAACCTTATCGAAAGAAACAGGCTATGACACTGATACCGTAAGCTCTTATCTCCATAAAGCCAAAGACAAAGGCTTTGTTGACATTGCAAGGATGTGGGTTAATGCAGGAAATATAGCAAAACCTAAGACCAAGAATTTCTACAAGATACAGATACCTACATACAACTTCGTAATGGTAAGTCGTAGTTTTCTTAATTGGCACATTGATGGTATGTCACTAAAGGAAGAAACAGACATAAAAGGGTTCATTCTCCTTATAAAGTCTATCTGCTTGAATAATTGCAATGTCACTTTTTATAGTTTACGAGAGATGACAAAAATTCTGAATCTTAGTTACTCCACTTTACAGAAACTTATGACAAAATGCAGAGATTTAGGCATAATAGAAACAATAAAAGGTGGTGGCTATAAGATTATGCTTGAACATTTCGATATAGGCAACACAGACTATTTTCCAAAAGGCACGCAATCTCTTTATAAGGAGATATACAACACCATTTCAGCCTATTGCAAATCTAAGGGTTTTGACCCACCTCCTTATAAAGGGGAATACATTAGCCAAATAGCAGTAGAATATCCATACACGCAAAATGATTTAGAGCAGACAAATGACAAAGCCTTTATCATGCAACATTCCGTCAGCTATCAGTTAAAAGAACGATTGCTCCCAATAGTTAAGCCTATTAAAAGCCTCAACTATTTTGTCAAAGTACTAACCAATAAAGATTACCACCCTCCTGTTAAAGGACAACACAAATTTATTATGTAGTAAGAAGAAAGGTAGCCACAAACTATCTTTCTTCTTTTGTTTAAAGTCCACATGAAAAACACTTCAAATTCCATTTTATTTGAAATTCCCATATTTAATCTACTATATAAGATAAAATAGCACTACACAAAAACATAGCCGTAATACAGAAATCGAAACTTAACTAAAGCGAAATATTAAAATTTCCCTCTCCACTCTATCTGAAAATCACATAACAGTTACACAAACGCAAGTTTACAACATTTTCAGTTCCCCCTACAAGTCTTGAAGAAAAACAAAAAACGATAACAATATTATTCACCGTTTAAATTTTACAGTAATGGAGAATTTAATTTTATTGCCATCATTGGCACAACGAAAAGCCAACGGATTCCACCGCTTTGTGGAAGACGCTACGGTAATTTCAGAAGAAACTACCAAGGCTAAGAAAGTAAGCCATTTCATTGAGGCTAACACAATGGAAATTGATTTACAGAGCCTAAAGAACGATTGTGTTGTTCCTGTCTTTAGCAAAGACAACGAACTAACCATTTCTCATAATGCTTTCATCGAAAGCGTATGGGATGCAGCACAAAATTTCTTTAGTGGTGAACAAATTGACAAACCCGAAATTCGTGTTTCTCACATCATTAAGGGACGTATTCCAGAGGCAATACACAAGCCTGCAAACCAACTTTTAGAGAGTGACAAAACGCAATACTTTGAGCGTATGATGTTTTGTTTTGAGATTCCCACCATCTACGAAAATGTAGAGGGAAACAAACTCACTCTTTCTGTTGGCGGTGTGCGTGCATACAACCACATGAATTTGTATTCAAGAAAAACCGTGGAGAAATTCAAAGTTTTCATTGGATTCAAAAACTTGGTTTGTTGCAATCTTTGTGTTTCTACTGATGGGTATCTTAGCAACTTAGAGGTTTCCAACACAAGCGACTTGTTTTGCTCTGTTTTGGAAATGTTCAAGTTCTACAATCCTGCAAAGCACATTCATTTGATGCAAACTCTTGGAAATGCCTATCTGACAGAACACCAATTTGCAGAGATTTTGGGCAAAATGAGATTATATCAATGTTTGCCCCCTCACTATCAGAAAAGCGTACCAAAGTTGCTAATCACTGACACGCAAATAAATTCAGTTGCAAAGGCATATATGCAAGATGAGAATTTTGGTAGTTTTGGAAATGACCTCTCAATGTGGAAATTTTATAATCTGCTTACAGGGGCTAACAAAAGTAGCTACATTGATTCTTTCTTGGATAGAGCCTATAACGCAACAGAGATTGCAACAGGCATTAACGCTGCCTTATATGGTGATGAGAGATACAAGTGGTTTATTGATTAAACTTTCAAAGTGAGGGGGAAAGCAAAACTCTCTCATTTTATTTTTATGAACTTCTAAATTTATAAGGTTATGAAAGAACAAAACCAAAAGACAATGGCAAAGGTTACCTTTGGCACAATCGTCTTAGCAACGGTACTAATCATTCTATTTATTGCAAATCCAATCCTTACTATTTGCATAGGGTGGTTTATCATCCTTATTGCTGCTTCGATTTTCTAAACGCAAAAACGGCTGTCTGATTTTCTCAAAAAGAGCAAAATCAGATAGCCTTTTTTGTATGGTGTAAAGAGGCAAAGGCTAAACACATTGATATTTTGCTTTCAAATACGCCACTTATTCTACACATTATAGTTAAAATCAATGCTTTAGGCAGTTTTTGTATGTTAAAAATGACAGATTCTCAATGCTTTTTCGTACTTTTGCAATTGACATTCGTAAGTTTGTCAAGACATATTAGAAAACGAAGAGCGTTATTGATACTCGCCATATATAGTCAAATTCTCGCAAAATTTGAATACAGAAATAGGCAAGTGGCAACAACGCTCACGCTACGGATATATACTATCCCGAAAGGGATAACTATATACTCGCATTGCGTGAGTGGCTGTTGTTTACTCATTTCTGTAGGCAATGCGAGAAGCCTGACTGTAGAGTAAACAAGATACAGTCCTCACGCTTTTTGCATTTATAAACTTAATGTTCCAATGGGGGATGAGGAGCAGAACAGGATTATGAAGAAACTTCTTATCATATCGGTACTTGCGTTGTCATCTTCTATGTCTATGTTTGCAGACTTTTCCAATAGAGGGCGATACTCTGATTTTACAGAGCACAAATCAAGCATATTGGATATACTACCAATCTTATTTTTTGTTGGTATCGTTGGAATATTCCTTTATTATGGGGCTAAAGAATATTGGGGCAAACATAAAGATGGTATTGTAGGAAACCTAACTCTCATTGGGGCTGGCATCCTGTTTGTCTTGTTTTTACGTTTTGGCTTAAAATCATGTGAACCTACTGACAAACAGAGCCATAATGTAGCAAAACAAGAAACCTATCAGACATCAACTTACCAAGACCATACAAGAGCATGGGATGGTTATCTGCGAACTGGCAGAGCTACCAAAACGAAAGAAAATGATTTCTTTGTTACTGTTATCAACAATCCGTCATACTGCATTTACGACCTTATAATGATTGCAGGGTTAAACTCTTTTCTTACAGAACAAGAATACGCAAGTTCCAAATTTGTGAGAAAGAATTATACTCCTGCAAATTTTCATAGGACATATTCTAAACTATTCAAAGCATGGAAACTGTTTCAGAAATGCCAAAATTATGATTTGAACAATGAGGAAATAAAAAGTTATATGTACGATTATAGCATATGGGATGTAAACAAGCCCAATATAAACCAAGCCTCAAATCCGCAGTTAATTCGTGCTTTAAAAGTTGTTCCACTATTTCAATAAAGGGCACTCCTTTAATTGTCATACTTATAGGTTTCACCATAAAGAGGCTTGTTAGGTTTGCCTATACAGCAATAAAAAAATTCATACGATTATGAAAAAGAAAATTCTTATATGCAGCATATTATTCTTGGCACTGTTGGGTATCAATCAAGTTATATATCTGACAAAAGTACAATACATTTGTACAAACAAGATAGCCAAAGGGGATGAACTTAACTTGTATGAAACATTAAGTGCATTACAGACACATTCAATGCTTTGGCTACTTGGTTGGATTGTAGAACCAAACACAGCTCAAATTTGTTTTGCAAAACAATTCCACCTAAAAAATCCACATTGGTTATTATCCATTCCACAAGATAGAAGAACTAAGGAAGCCAAGAAACAACTTTTAAAAGACAAAATGAAATCAGTCAGATTGGCTTGGAAAAGTTACAACAGCAGGGCTTCTATTTTATTGAATGGAAGTACAATGAGCATAACAAGAATTAAAGGTGCTACTTTTATTTCCTATCATATATCCTCTGATTACAAGGTTGGAGTAGTGAATATTGCAGGAATAAAGTTAAGCGAAACAGTTTTTGATTATCTTGAAAATAAAGGTATTCTTTCTAAATACACATATATCAGAAATGAAGAGATTTAATGTAACAAACTTATACTATTTAGCAAATATGAAATATCCAATTTTAGCAGTCATGGCTATACTTATAACATCATGTGGTAGCCACAGGACAGAAAGGGCAAGACCTGTTGATTCTGTCGTTACATCTATCTTAAAAGACAAGATGCAGGAATATGATGCAATATCGGGGTTGGTCATTATCAAGAGTATTGGAACTGGCAATATCATTACTTGTGTTGGAGATACGGCAATATCATACAAATCGGAGTTAGCAAGAACACTGATGAAAGAAAAAAGCAAAGTCAAGCCTATGCAAATACTTACATTTGTCAATGATGTAGCCAAGAGGTCAGACAAAGACAGCTTGAAAATGGCAATGCGGCATTTTGTAACAGATGGTCTTGGAAAGAAAGCCAACCCCGAATATATTTGGGTTGCAGGAATGGCAGGAACAACCAAGCAAAAGGACGGTACTTATTGGGCAGACTTTTGTGGGTTTTATACAAACTATTCTATAATGGTAGCTATTCAAAGAAAAGATATTCCTGTTAGTGGTGGTGCTATGGCAGGAAGTATTTTCAAAGAAGTGGTAGAATATATAGCAAACAAAGCAGATTACAATTAATTGACTATGGCAGATGTATTAGATTATGCCTTACAGCAAGGCAATGATATAGGTATTTACGTTGTGTTTATTCTTGTGTTTCTCATTTACCTCATTCCTATGGGGTTTGTTGGATATTGGGCTATTAAGTTTGTTGGCTATATGATAAAGAGCTACAAACAAAGCTCTATCAAAAAGTCAACTGCAAAACAATCCTTATGTTTCAAAAATAGAGTGGATAGCAGAAATAAAAAATTCACTGTTTGGTTAATAGGTATATTACTTTGCATTTATGCAGCCTTTAAAGTCTGCACATACAATATTTCTCTAAGCAAGATAAAAGACAGAAACACAGAATCTATAGAATTGAGCCAATCTTTAAAAGGGAGAATACAAAAGGAAACACAAGGCATGGATAAGGCAGCAGTTATAGATTACAGCGTGAAACTTACAGCCAAGCTCCTTACATTCTCTGCCACACAAGGCAAACTTGGAGAGAACAAAAAATCAAAAGCAAATTGTGTGGGCTATGCGAGATTATGTGCATCAATCTGCAACTATGGCTTTAGACAGAATCATATACAAGCCAAAGCAAAGCCTGTGGTTGGTTACGTTTATCTATGGAATATCAACCTATGCAAACTGATAAGCCATAATACAAGCGGCAAACTATCATTATTCACCAAAGACCATGACTTTGTAGATATTGATGGAAAGTTTGTTGACCCTTGTATATACGACATATTAAATGTAGAAGCAAAGCAGAAATAATATATTAACAACTTAAATTTCAAGAAATGATGAAAACATTAAGATTGATTGGAATGGCTTTGTTAGCCATTGTGATGAGTGTTAGCTTCATCGCTTGTTCAAATGATGATGACGATAACAAGGAAGCCTCAACATCATTAGTAGGCACAACTTGGAAAGTCACTTCTGTTGACAATGCAGATGAAAATTTCAACGGTTGGACTAACGTAACAGCCACATTCAACGAAAATGGTACTGTTACATTCAACCCTAACACAGGTTGGAACTACACTCGTTGGACTTTGAACGACAAGACATTAAAGATTGTCGTTGGTGAGGATGCAGCAGACGATTACATTGAGGGAACAATCTCTATCAATGGCAAGTCTGCCACATGGAACTGCTATTGGGCAGATGTGGATGGAAATTGGACTAACAAGGACAAGACCCACGCAACAGTTCATTTGCAGAAACAGTAGAACCGTGCGGATATGCCTTGGAAAATTACGGAAAGATTGCTTTACTCCTTTACAATAAAAAGGACTGAAATACGTTATTATATTGTAAGTAGCCAGTGGTATTTCAAGACATATCCGCAACTGACTATTTATAAACAAGAGCAAAAGCAAGGTCTATTGCAAAATTCACCTTATTTGCTTAGAGAGCAGTTGTTGACTGATTGTTGACTAATTGTTTCTCGCAGAGTGTTCATTAACAGTCAATGATATAGCACAAAGGACTTGTAGCTCAGTTGGTTGCACACAAAAGCGCAGCTTTCGTGTGCCGCAGAGAGCAACAGACTCATAATCTGGAGGTCCCAGGTTCAAGCCCTGGCTGGTCCACGCTTCTATTACAGCGACTTATGCTTCGGCGTAGGCCGCTGTTTTTTCGTTAAACTTAACAAGAGTTAATGTGATGTTTGTGCGGGAAAATTGGCAATATTACATAAAAATCCGCGCAAAGATATTTGCCGTACGTTTTACTTGATTATTATCAAAATTGAATATTACGCAAAGCACTTTGTTAAATATCACTACTTTTGCTGCTATTTATTCAAATATCTCACATCGATATTGTATCTTTGCAGAAATTATCACTTGAAACCCTATTCAAGATTTCAGAACTATTGCAAGTACCTGTACTGGAACTTATCAAGAAACAGAATATATAGAATATGACCGAACAAGAATTACAACAATATCTGCTTTCCAAATATCCAAAAGAAAACGAGGAGTGTGAATGGAAAGAGTTCAAGAACATGAAAAATGACTTCAACGGCAAAGAAAAGGATGATGTCATTTCTTATGTTTCCGCCTTGTCGAATATGGAAGGCGGACATTTGGTTATCGGTGTTGTTGACAATACTTTGGAGATTGTCGGTACTAACACATACAACTACGACAGACAAAAAGCAAAACTCAGAATGACAGATCTGTGCGCCAACTTGCCTTCTGAAGGATTGCTGGTTGAAGAATTCATCACGGACGACTCGCACAAGACGGTATGGGTAATTCATATTCCAAAACACATGAAGCGCCGTCCTGTATATGCACATAGCAAGGCATGGCAGAGATTGGATGATTCTTTGGTGGAATTGACAGACTCACGCCTTAATGTAATACTTGACGAGCAAGATTCCGCATACGATTGGACAGCGCAAGCCATCGCTGATGCTACAATAGACGATCTTGACCCAGATGCTATCATGCTTGCTCGTGAAGGCTATAAGCAACGCTACCCAAAGTTTGCAAAGGAGTGTGACTCTTGGAGTGATAAAGTGTTTCTTGACAAGGCGTGTTTGACCATAGACGGAAAAATTACGAAAGCCACACTATTACTTGTAGGCAAAGAAGAAAAAGCACATAAGCTCAATCACATTGCGCAGATTGTTTGGAAATGCTTTCAAGACGGACAAACCTTTGGTGACATCTACACTATACCTTTCATACGAACCACGAGTGAGTTACTGAATAGAATAAGAAACTATCGGTTCAAAATATATCCAAAGAACTCGCTTATCCCTGCCGAAGTATGGAAATATGACACAGAGAGTATCCTTGAGGGGCTTCACAACTCTATAGCTCATCAAAAATACGAAAGCGATGCACGAATCATTGTCACGGAAGACAAGGACAAACTGACATTCCAAAATGACGGCTACTTCTTTGAAGGAAACTATAGCCAATATATAACTGGTGAGAAAACACCAAGGCACTATCGCAACCCTGCACTGGTAAAAGCTATGGTGAACATCAAGATGATTGATACCCAAGGCTATGGCATTCACAAGATGTTCGTGAGCCAAAAGGAACGCTATCTGCCAATGCCTGATTATGACAAATCCACAGCAACAGAAGTTGTCTTGACCTTACCTGGTACCGTCATTGACGAAAACTACAGTCTCTTACTGTTAGAAAACAGAAATATGTCTCTTACAGATGCTGTACTTTTAGATTCTGTACAGAAAGGCAAGCGCATATCGCCAGAAGCTATTGCCATGCTCCGCAAGCGCAAACTGATAGAAGGTCG
>OIZP01000138.1_pt1 | contig 47803 bp, 50 predicted proteins | sample 1588531 | NCBI WGS metagenome assembly OIZP01 (sample SAMN03283283) | human gut metagenome | biome: human-associated habitat; material: feces | host: Homo sapiens | place: Peru | collected 2012
CTACCATATCATTCCTGAGGGTAGGAGGATTCGTCAGCTTAACTTACTGACATTGCCCGGAGGACGTGCTTTATTCCTGTTTGGCTTCGCAAAGCTCGGTTAACTGTGATAATAAGTTGAGGAAACACTTCTTTTTGGATGGTGGTATCATTGACGTACACACATGGGTCACCGCCCCAACCAGTTTTCCATCATGGAGGATTAGCGAACCTGACACGGGTGATCGGCATTATTGGCAACATGATATGTTTGTAAAGCCTTTTCATTTGTACTGTTGAAAGCCGATTGCTTTATTTTGCGCTGTATGGTAAAATACCCAAAGAAAAAGGTGTGTTTCGTTTCATGAGAATGGGGGATTTGCAAATGCTGATGAACAGTGGCGAGTACTTGGATTTGGTACAGAGTATCAAGCAGGAAATCCAAAGTGCGCAATATAGGGCAGCGCTGAATGTCAACAGGGAACTGATATGCCTGTACTACGACATCGGGGCAGCCATTAACGAGCATAAAACCTGGGGAAATAAATTTATTGAGAACCTTGCTACAGACATTAGGCTGGCATTCCCGGAAGCAAAAGGGTATTCGGTGCGAAATCTCAAATACATGGCGAAATTTGCGGCGACCTATCCGGACCGGGAATTTGTGCAGACAGTGTCTGCACAAATTCCATGGTCTCATAATGTAGCAATTCTGGATAAGGTAAAAACAGAGGAGCAGAGGGAGTGGTATATCCGAAAAACGGCTGAAAATGGATGGTCTCATAGCGTATTGGTTCATCAAATTGAAAGCAATTTATACGAAAGACAGTTAATTGCAAACAAAATCAACAATTTTGAAATGCACCTTGCTTCTCCGCAAAGTGAGCTTGCCGCGCAGACAATGAAGGACCCCTACGTTTTTGACTTTATTCCTTTCAAAGAGGATATGGTGGAGCGGGATATAGAGCAGGCGCTTGTGAAAGATGTTACAAAGCTACTGTTGGAATTGGGAACAGGATTCGCCTTCCTTGGAAATCAATATCACCTGAATGTGGGCGGAGATGATTTTTACATTGATCTGCTGTTTTACAATCTGAATCTTCGCTGCTATGTGGTGATCGAACTGAAAACCGGTGAATTCAAGCCGGAATACGCAGGACAGCTGAATTTCTACCTTTCGGCGGTAGATGGGATCCTGAAAAAGGAGAACGATCATCCTTCTATTGGTTTGCTGCTGTGTAAGAGCAAAAATGATTTGGTAGCGGAATATGCGCTCAAGGATATGTCCAAGCCTATGGGTGTCAGTGCGTATAAAGTAACCAGTAGTTTACCGGAAGAACTGCAACGGCAGCTGCCATCAATTGAAGACATTGAAAAACGAATCCAAAGGGAATAATTTTACGGGGATGACATTTGCTGTCCATGCATTCATAAATCGGAATTTATGAATGTATTTAATGGAGGGGAAGACAATTATGAACTATCAAAACTTTAATGCTAAAACGATTGATTCATGGTGTGATTCAGGATGGGAATGGGGGAAATCTATAACACATGAAGAATATGAAAATGCAAAAAAAGGAAAATGGAATGTGCTTTTAACTCCTACAAAATATGTTCCACATGAATGGTTTGGAGAATTAAGAGGGAAAAACTTGTTGGGTTTAGCAAGCGGAGGAGGTCAACAAATCCCAATATTTTCAGCATTGGGAGCTTGTTGTACGGTATTAGATTATTCTACTGCGCAATGTGATAGCGAAAGATTGCTAGCCGATAAAGAAGGGTATGAAGTAAATGTAGTTCAAGCTGATATGAGTAAAGCGTTGCCTTTTGATGACGAAACTTTTGATATAATATTTCATCCTGTATCAAATTGCTATGTCGAAGAAGTAAAGCCGATTTTTAAAGAATGTTATCGCATTTTAAAGAAAGGCGGGATTCTTTTGTGTGGTTTAGCGAATGGTTTTGGATATATTTTTGATGAAACCGAATGCAATATTAAATATAAATTACCTTTTAATCCTTTGAAAGATCCCGTAGCTTATGAAGACTCCATAAAAAATGATTGGGGTATCACATTCTCGCATACTATTGAGGAACAAATTGGTGGACAATTAGAAGCAGGATTTGTGCTTACAAATTTATACGAAGATACAAGTGGTTCAGGTATGCTGCATGAGTACAATGTACCAACTTATATAGCCACCAGATCCATTAAGTAAATTCCAGTTCATCGAACTAGCTCTCCCGGAAAACCTCTCCGGGAGAGCTGTTTTCATCCCGCCGCTTCCAGCATGTTCTCGATAAAAATCCCGTATCCACAAGTTGGATCATTTACCAAAACATGGGTTACAGCGCCGATGAGGTTGCCGTCCTGCAAGATTGGGCTGCCGGACACGAGTGTGTCAAGTATAGGACAACCATTTTTTGAGATTTTTTCGATTTTTCTATGGCCCAGAGGGTAATTCGTGTATTTTTCATCCCTAGACTCATTTTACCAGGTATCTGAAGCTGAGGCGAATTTACCAGGGCTATTATAGCCAAGATATCATGAATCACATAAGAAGCCTAAGATGCCTTTGTCATTCTTTTAAAGACTTTGGGACTCATGATAACCAGCTCGTCCCTGTTATACCGCTGAAGGTAGATCGGTTCATCAGCCTTGCTGCAGGTATCCACCGCCTTTGAAGTATACTTTAGGGTTGTGATGGGCATACGGAGCGGGCGGTGGGAAATACGCTTGAAAGTGCCGGGCAGTTTTCGGGAATCTTTGAACTGATACTCGAAAGCGGCTGCATCCATAAGCACAAGAACAGGTGTACCATTGGTCTGTACAATGATTGGGTTTGGGGAATCCTGACATAATGCCAGAATCCCTTTCGTGTCTTTGATCAATGAGCTGGAAATGGTTCTCGTCATTTAAGGTCCTTCCTTTCTTAATATGGTTCGGTCACACTGCAATAGAATCGTCAGAAGACAGATCTATTTTGAGAAGTTCTGACATTTCATCTGAGAAGTTCCAGACAATTTTAATTTTCTCGCCAGGAAAGATAACGATACGCGCGACCAGCTTTTTCAGCAAATCCGGGTCAAGCGCATCAATCTCCTGATAGTCAATCAACGGTTTGCTGTTTGCAACATGGCGGGCATCCGCCTTGAGCTGTTCGGTTAGGCTTGTCAGCTTTGATTCTGCAATCTTGAGTTGCCCTGTAATGGTCTGCTCACGGGTAGCCTGACTTGCTTTGACTGCTAAGAAATCCTCTTTGGACATATCACTGGATACGTACTTTTCGTAAGCATCCATTTTTTCAACGTAGATTTGATCCAATTCCTTTTGCAGTGCCCTGCATTCGGTCTGGACGGTTTCCGCTGTGGTTTGGGTGAAGTGATTCCTTACGCTGAGCCGCTTTATTTTGGCATCCAGGAGCCGACTTTGCGTTTGGATTGCATGCAGCACAATATTGCTGAGCTTTTTATCGTTAAAGTGAACGTCCTTACAGTCTGCTGTGGGGTCATATCGGTGGGTTGTGCAGCGCCAGTCTTTATTCTGCGCTTTTCCACGGACTAGCCGATTTCCACAACAGCCGCATACAAGCAGTGATGTGAACAGATAAGGCTGACGATCGGGAGCCCGTGTTTTGGCTGCATGTTTTCTCTGCGCGTTCTTTGCCTGAAAGAAAAGCTCCCGGGAGATAATTGCTTCATGGGTGCAGGGAAGCACGACCTGCTGATCTTCTGGAATAGCCTTTGTCCTGTTGCTTCCGACGCGGACAACATGGGACTTAAATGGAACAGTGTCACCTGTGTAGATCCGATTCAGAAGGATATTCCGGACAGACTCAAAGGTCCAGATGTTCCTGGTCTTGTAGTTACCTCGAATGGCCGCAAGATAGACCGAGGGGGTTGGAATGTTCGCCGCGTTCAGTTGCTTGGCGATATCTGAGCAGGACATGCCAGTACTGGCCCACAGGAATATTTTCTTTACGTTGGCAGCCGCGGGGGCATCAATTACGATGGTATTTCGTGTGGGCCCTTTCTTATAGCCATAAGGTGCTGTGCCGTACACGAATTCGCCGTTCAGCTTTTTTAGATCCACAGCGCTTTTGATCTTTCGGGAAATATCTCGGCTGTACATCTGGTTGATCAGATTCTTGATGGCCAACTCCAGACCTCCGGTGGTTTCGCCGATGGCCTTGCTGTCAAACTGGTCGTTGATGGAGATAAACCGAACGCCATATGCCGGGAAGACAAATTCCAGATAGTGTCCCGCCTCCAGATAGTTACGGGCAAATCGAGACAGGTCACGGACTACAATTGTACGAACATGGCCTTGCTCCACAAGGCTCAGGAGGCGGGACATTCCGGGACGCCGCATGGAGGTGCCGGAGAAACCGTCATCTACGATTTCCTCGAAAGAATTGGGGTCCAGCCCTTGCTCTCTAAGGAAACGATGAATACACAGCCGCTGAGATCCGATGCTGCAGCTTTCTTCTGTGCCATCCGCAACATCGCCGTCCTCTTTGGAAAGGCGAAGGTAATAGATTTCCATCAGATCATACAACATGGCGAACGGCCTCCATCCTTTGCAGTAGGTGCTCCAAATTCACATAGGGATCGGAGTACCGTAAAATAACCCGAATATTGTGGCCGTCCATCACCTCTATACGATCAACCAGCGTGTCAAGCAGCTCTTTTGTGATTTCCGGAAGTTCCCAATATTTGTACAGGGCGTTGACCCATTCCATGGATGCGGATACTGTGGCGGAGACGGCGTTCATATCTTCCAGTGCCTGTGTTTCCTGGGCTAGGATGGCCTCCAATTCTGCCTCGTACTTTTTCTTTGCATACTCATAGGTGCCACGGTCAATAATGCGTTCGGTCAAATCAATGAGCAGTTGGTCGATTTTAGCCTCCTGCTTTTTGCGTCGGTTCAAGATGCCCCTGTGTCGTTCTTGTGCTTGTTTGAGATACGCACTGGTGCTCTGGCGGTGCTGTAATGCGGTCAGCATGGCATCCACATCAACAGCTATCAGCACCTGCTGATTCAGAAGGTCACGCACACTGTCCATAATTGCTTCCTGCCGGACATAATGACTGCTGCACTTCGTATGGTTGGAATAGTGATAGGTATTGCAGTCATAGGCCAGCCAAGGGTCAACAAGAGATCCTGGCCTGCAAACACCCTTTCTGGCAGTCATGCTGCCTCCGCAGTGACCACAGAAAACTTTACCACGGAAAACATCACGGTAATCAATAGGGGGCGCAGCATTCTTCTTGAAATGCTTCCTGTGCTCCTTATCTTCCTCCGTGACATGCTGAGCCATATCAAAGAGTTCCTGTGTAATGATAGCTGAATGCGCGTTTTTTACAATGATCCACTCGTCGACGCAGCGCCTCGTTTTTTCGTCACCGTATTTGTTGCCTTTGATTCGCCCGTGAACACGATGGCCCAGATAAACCTGGTCGCTGAGTATTTTTCGGATGGTTCCACGGATCCAGCAGGAATTCTCGAAGCGCTTGTCCTTGGATATCCTGCGAAGATAGCGGAGCTTCCCGGGGCTGGGAATGCCTTCGTGATTCAGAACTGTGGCAATTCCATTCAGAGACATCCCGGAGGTGCGCATTTCAAAGATCCTGCGTACAACAGGAGCCGCCTCCTGGTCAATATCGTAGGTGACTGCCTCCTGGTTGCGGATATAGCCATAAGGAATGCTGCTTGCTGAAGGAATATAGCTCCCATCCTCAATTTTGGCATTGATGCCGGAACGAATTTTCTTCGCGATATCCTTGACATAATAGTCGTTCATGACCATTTTCAGTGGCAGCATTAACGAATTGGTATCCGCATCTGGATCATTGCTGTCATAGTTATCATTGATGCAGATCAGTCTGATACCCATATCCGGGAATATCCGTTCCACAAACTCAGAGGTTTGGAGAAAGTGACGTCCCAGCCGGGAGATGTCCTTTACAATGATGCAGTTGATTCTGCCGGAACGAATATCCTGCATCAGGCGCAGGAAATCCGGGCGGTTGTAATTCATACCGGTATATCCGTTGTCAGAATAGGTGTCTACCAGTTTGATTTCTGGATGGTCAGTAAGGAAGTGGATCCCGATCTTCTGCTGGTTGCCGAGAGAGTTCTGCTCCTCGTCATCGCCATCTTCCACAGAAATTCGTTTGTAAAGGGCTGCCCGGGATGTGTTGATTTCTTCCAGAGATACCTGGGCCGGGACGGCATATCGGCTTTTTCTTGCCACCTAGACCACCTCCTTTTGCTTGCGGTGAAGGATATCTGAGTAGAAGTCAATTTCATTCCGGTAATTGAAATCAATTTTGATATGCTTATCGGCATAGACATATACCTTATCGACAAGCGTAAAAACAACCTCTCTGGTGAGGTCGTCAATGCCCTGGAATTTCACAAACTGGGAAATCCAATTACTCTCTTGACCGGCATTATTTGCTGCTTCGTCTCTGGAAATGGACAATTGGCGGATTGCCTGTTCAGCTTCTTCAATCCGGCTGGCATAAATGGCTCGCATCTTGCTGTGCTCGGCCCGGTCAATGATGCCATCGTTAAGGGCCTCATACAGACTCATGCGGCGCTCCTCGTTTTGCTTCAGTTCCTCCCGTTTCTTTTCAATCATGGTGTCCAGCCTGCGGGCACGGGCATTCCATACATCGCGGGACCCAAGCTCCGCAAGGAGCTGCGCCATTTCGGCAATCACGTTTACCTGATTGGCGATGGAGCGTAACACAATGGCATCCAATGTGCTGCACTCAATGCTGTGGGCGGAACAACCTTTTCCGTTCTTGTAGGTTGAGCAGACATAGTAGTGGTACTTTTTCCCATTCTTCGTGGCCGTTCTGCGGCCCAACGGCCTTCCGCAGTCCGGGCAGTATAAAACCCCCGCCAGCGGATAGACGACTGTAGACTCCGGTGCGGAACGGGTATCACGCTTGAGCATTTTCTGGACGGAAGTGAAAACAATCGGGTCAATAATCGCGGGATGATTATCTTTGATCACACTCCATTCTTCTTCCTCCCGAATACGCATTCGCTTGACTTTATAATTGGGTGTCCCGCGTTTTCCTTGGACAAGGGTACCTGCGTAGATTGGATTGGAAAGAATCCGCTGCACGGTGACGGCACTCCACTTGGGCTGATTTACTGAGACAAAACCACTCTTATAATTCAATCCTTTGCTTTTCTTGTACTCCGAGGGTGGAAGGATCAGTTCACTGTTCAGATACTCGGCAATAGAAGATGGGCTGTATCCCTTAATTTTGAGAGAAAAAATGCCTTTTACAACCTCGGCCGCAAAATCATCAATGACCAGCTTGTGCTTGTCATCGGGAGATTTGCAGTACCCGTAGCTTGCAAAGGCACCTAAAAACTCCCCATTGCCACGCTGGATACGAAACTGATTCCGCAGCTTCTTGGACAGCTCGCGGCAATAGGACTCATTCATGATATTTTTGATTGGAATAATTAACTCGTCCCCGGCATTGCTTTTCTCACTGTCAACATCGTCGTTGATGGCGATAAAACGAACGCCCCAATCTGGGAACTTCTGTTCAAGATAGGCTCCGACAGAAATATATTCTCTGCCGAGTCGGGACAGGTCCTTGACAATGACACAATTCACCCATCCAGACTGGATGGCATCCAAAACTTTCTGGAACCCTGGGCGATTGAAATTTGTTCCGGTATAGCCGTCGTCATAGGCTTCCTCCACCAGAGCAATATTCGGATGCCTTTCAAGGTAACACTGAATCAGTTTGCGCTGGTTCGCAATACTGTCGCTCTCGGATGCCTTCTTGTTTCTGTCGACTTTGGAAAGTCTATAATACGCGATCGCTCTATATTCATCCAATGCATCCGTCGATAGAGCGGTGTAAGGTGCGGTTGACATCGTGAATCCCTCCATGGCTAAATTCCTCGCACATACCCATAAAGGTTTTGATGCCAATCCGTGTGGCAAGACCTCTCTGCCACTTCATTGACCTCTTGCGCCTATTATGAAACAAATAAGTGAAAAAGTCAATGCGGATTTGACAATTACCTTTATTTTCCTGCGCTTTCGTCTATACTGCTTGCGTATGCTGACAACCGGTCCTGCAAGCTGATATCGGTGTCGGCGTATCCCACCTCAACAACGACACCATTATCGAGATAGCAATAGGGATTCCCAATTTGTTCAACGAATGCTTTCACACGCTCATGGCAAGGCTGGGACGTGTCGATAACAACATCGCGGATGTCTTTCAGCTGCCTGCGGTCAATTGGGTTCTGGGCTGATTTCATTATGCCACTCCTTTGCTCGGTGAGGTAATTATTTCCTTTTAGGGGAGAATTTATACTTTTTATCGGATACCAGCCGGTGCCTGTGGCGAACAGGTCCATAGAAGTTTCATCTCCCCGCCTTCACTATGGCCGGGCCGCGTTTTACGGATGTACCATTATACCTTTGTGGATCATCGCGTTGTGCGGGTGCCACCCGTACATGAGTGCTCATGGCTCTGTTAGGCCGTCAGAGGGATAGCCGCTCCCCAAACCAAAGGGATGTACCGAACTGGTATGTGTGCAGTTTTCAAGGTGCAGGGCATGGGGATGCCTTTCACAACAAAGGAGCCATTGAAAGCCTGCGTTTCTTATATGTCTGCAAAAAAGTTCAAGAAAATTTTTTGCAGGTATGGGAAGGCCCCAGAGGACGATCCCCCGGGGCCTTGGGTCACAAAGTGAATTTGCTGATGTTGAGCGCAATATGTATCAGCAGATATTGGTGAAGATCTTCGTTGAATGTACCTTTATTGAAAGAATGCTTCCGAATCAGGGGCTCGTACAGTTCGAGAATCTTTTCCAGATCCTCATGTCTGCCTGCCACAGCACCTTGCAAAACGGTGGCAAACTGCTGATTATCCATGCCCGTTTCCTCCCTTCGTAAGCTCACGCTTCAGCTTGGCCAGGGCCTGATGTTTGAACTGATAGACGCAGTTCGGGGAAATGCAAAGCTGCCTGGCGATTTCATCCGTGGCCTTTTCCTCCACAAAGAGCAGACGCAGTACCTCCCGCCGCATCAGAGACAATTCCGAAAAGGCTTTCGCAAGTTTCTCCTCCTCGAAGTCAAAATCCGTTTTGCTGCAATCAACATCGATGAAGCAGTCTGCCGTATCCGGGATGGATTCTGTCAGAGCTTCATCCAAGGGAACGATGTCAAATTTCTCTGTGTGAGTTTCCAAGTATCGCTGTTTGGCGTGGATTAGTGTGGTATTGAGCCACAATGTAAACCGGGCGCGTAGTAAGTCATTCCCGGGATCAGATTGCTCATATTTGTGAGCCATCGTTAATACCTCCAGTTCGATTTAATGGTCAAATCGAACTGCGAAGGTGGCCCACGGCACCTGACAACAGGGCATAAAAAATCACGCAGAAAAACCCGAAGGCTTTGCTGCGTGGCAAAAATGGCTGTAAGAATCCCAACCCATTCCGTTCTGCGATTGGCAGTACAAAACGAGTTAGGGGGAGCGTATTCATGGGGTGCTAAGTGTTGAGACTCAGTAGGGGGTTTACCACTCAGCGCGAAACGGGCGGATAACTACCTTTCATGCGATCACCAGACTTGATCTTTTTATAATTCGCCCTTCAAATCGGGTCCAGGCGATTTTCGTCCTGTCATATTTGCACATTTATGGGTAATCTGGAAGAAAGCACCTATAGGCTCTGTGAATGGGTTCCAGATTTTAGTTCAGCAGTCAGGTTGGCAACGAAGTGCTAACCAATATAGCCTGTTGTTAGAGATAAAAATTTTCATAAATCTTGATGTAAATCAATCGTTGACATTGGAAAAGTGGTTAAAAAAAGATGTAATATAGCTAAGAATGTGAGGGATGAAGAAAACAACCCTCATAACGCTATATTACATCGCTTGCTATAACCATAGCATAATCGAATAAAGAATGCAACGGCTTAGCAACAATTGCACGATAGATTTTTTGCTTCGTCAATTGATCAATCTCTCTAAAACGAAAGTATGGAGTTGTTGTGATGCAACTGATTCAAAGAATTGCTTGATATTTTGACGGGGAGAATCATGATTATCTCATGATTTTAGCGCTGCTCTGTTTTAAATTGTATTTGCGATAGCTCCGTAATACACAGAAATTCCGTCACAATGCTGTTGAGAAGGTCTTTTATTCTGACATATTCTGTGATATAATACAATATCATCGTAATAATTTGATTTCTTGTACATTCACTTTCCTTGCCCAGTAATTAAACAACTCAACATTCTCAACATCCGAACGTTTAATTACTGTCCTAATTATTTCCAATTTCTTTTCCGTATTTGTTTCAGGTCCATCAAGGTAAAATAAATTCCATATATTAGATATCAAATATATCACCTCCGAGAGTAATGAAAGAGAGTTGATCTACAGTGGGAAAAAATAATAAGCAAGAATACAGAAAGCTCAAGCAGAAAATCATTGCTGTCCGAAACCCTGTGCTAGGTACGCGCGCTTTCTTCAGTTCGGAGTGCACAGAAACAGTAAGGAAGTACAGTCGAGCACTATGTCGTGAGCCTTTTTTCCGTGATACGGTAATTGGAAAATGTTGCCCTGATACTGTTGCCAATCTTGGTGTTTGCGGTAATATGCCTATCCTTTACGATTTTGAGAAAGCAGTTATTTGGACTACATTGGGCTTTTCTGCTATGGCTACAACCCTTAATGATTTCCTGGAGCTTCGGCGTAGATTTGATCATTCGTTCGTCCTTGGGCGGTATGAGGATTGCCTTTGCGTTTTAGATGAATCTCATAATCACTTTGGCTATTCATTGTGGGAGATCAAAAACCACATTGCTGTGCTTAGTGAACTTGAGGGCTTAGAATCACAAAAAAAATATGCAGACGCTATTCGCAAAGAACTCCGGTCAGGGGGAATACCTGCTTATCTTGTTGCATGTGCAAGCAACCAATGTGAGCGGAATGTTTCTGTTGCGTCTTACATTAAATCTATCAAAGAGGATTATGAGTACTTTTTATCTGACAACATTCCAATTTCAATGGGTAAATATGTAAAATTCATGGCAAATGGATATTTTCTTACAGAAGATCCGAACTTTGATTTTTTGGATGAAACTACTGCAGCACAGTTCTTATACTTTAATGACAAAATTTCTTTAATTGATCGCTATTTGTCATTTTGCCAAATTGTGGATCTAATATTCAGCCACGAATGCCATGACCTCTGTAATATCCTAATACCATATATATCTGATATATCGCACAAAATATCTGATATTTTCCTTGGTAATCTAGTATTTCAGCATGAAAATAAATATTGCCGTTTTCACCCATATGGTAATGAGAATATTTGTGCAGCGTTCGATTTGTATTCTATTGGCCAATACACAAAATGTGCGTCGATGGTTGATTCCCTTATTCGTTCCGATATATTGTATTTCCCACTGATTGAACTATATTCCAAATGTTTGATATATATACCCGATATACCCAAAACCCTCCAAAATCGATGCATTTATGAAACACTAGCTTTCAAATTTAAGCAATTATTTTCTCGTCAGGGCGATGTTGACGAAATTCAATCTAGCATTGTCAAGACTCTATATACACAGCTCGACTCGTCCTGGGCACCTAATGCAGTTCATATACTAAAAAAATACAAAGATCGACTTGTGGTTCTTGAAAGTGTAAGAGAGGTAAATTATCATCTTTCAATCTCATCGCCAGACTGTATTTTTACATTTGGCAAAGAATTTTTGAAAGAGTTCTTATCGACAACTCCAACTTCGTACAAAGAATCCATTACTGTTCAACTTTCAACGGCTGTTCGTAAAGGTAGCATTGATGTTATTTCTTCGCTCCCTATCGAAGAAGTTCGACGTAATAAATATTTGGCATGCCTGCTAGTTGAGTCTGATCCTGAAGCAGCATTAAAAATTCTTGAAGATAGCTTACTTGGCATCACTGTGGGGGCTATTCGCCAAGAATTTGATGCGTTAAGAATTAAGGCATATTTAGGACTTAATAAACTTTCCGACGCAATGGAGGTGTTTGTTCCAGCATTTCAAAATAATTTTAATTTTATTCGTATCGGATATATTGACCTGATTTTTGAGAGAATTAAGCAGGGAGATCAATCTGTTTATGGTTCTATCCTTACTCCAATCATCTGTAGTTACTATTTTAATTATTATCCTTTTCACGATGATAGAGATGATATTATTCTGAACATATCCTATGATGATTATCTTGAATCGTGCAATGTGTCTAAGCCTTCTGAATTGCTATCTAATCCATTAATTGACCGTACAGATATAAACATTATTCGCTTTTTAGCAGAGGTCTGCGTTCCTAATGTCATGGATAGATCTCTTTCCTTTTCATCATACGATGAAGTGCTACGAGAACGAATCGTTATATGTGATGCACTGATTGATTTTGCTCCAGACTTTGCATCCAATTACAAAGCGGAAATTGAAAGACTTACTAAAACTCTATTGATTAGACTGGCAAAACGAAAGGTTGAAAACAGTAAAATCTATATCGATAACGAAGGCATACGCACGATATTAATCAAAGATATTTGTGAACCATATGAACGATATTTAGACTATCGTCATAACCATTTAACCGAGCAGTATTATAGATTGCTTAATGTGATTAATGGTGACCCTTCTAATCCTACAATTATTTTCAATCGTACCCCATATGCAATGCTGGAATCCATCACAAAGCGGGTCAGAGATATTTATGTTGCTGACAATAAATATGGGCTAGATGGATGTTTGAGTGTTCGCATCCGTCATGGTACGTTAGAAAGTCAACTTAGATCGTGTTTTGAAAAGCACAAACTGATTACTACAAGAGCATCTAATGGTGAGTATAACCCCAACCGGAGTTGGTGCATAGAGCATTTGGGAACGGATAGTCAATATGAAAAAATCTATAATGTTTTTTCTGATTTCTCTGCAGAAGTTGATAATTTGATCTCGTACGTCAAGAAAAAACTAATTCAGATTCGAACTGAGGAACGTAATCCTGAAGGACTATTTGATTTTACGATAGATTCAAATTTTGTTTCCTGGTTAGAAGGAAAACTTCTTGAGGATGCATCGTTCGAAAGCTTTAGAGATAATATTTTAGATATGTTGTCTGACGTTACCGAACATAGCCTTGACAATGTAAGAAACAAACTGCAAGTAGAAGTAAACGATTTTTTTCAGCACGCGATTCAAGGGCTCGAAAAGAAGCTGAAACAATATGAGAGCTTGCTAAACTTCCAACCACTCCGTACCCATATTGCAAATGCACGTACAGACATATCAACCGAACTAAACAGCATTTCGGAGTGGTTTCGACTGGCACAACCTGATGACTTTTCTGACTATGAACTTGCTTTGGCTGCTATAATATCCTGTGATATAATTCAATATGCTCATTCTCGTTGCTCTGTTCACTGTGTAACAGATGCTATTGATAAGGGGATATCTCTTAAAGGTTTTACATTTCCAAATGTTGTCGATATTTTTAAAATTCTACTGGACAATGTTATCAAACATTCTGGATTTACAGATATTCCAACCGCAACTATTTCTGGAATTAAAACGGATGATACAGTCATTATTACCATAGAGAATCCTATCCTTCCAGGCAGTGTTGACATCGAGAACTTAGAAATAATTGAAGCACGGCTTAGTGACTGGGAATCTCAAGGACATATCAATACCGAAGGAGGCTCTGGATTATACAAAATCAAGAAAATACTGTCTATTGATATGAAGTGCAATAATAAACTTCACCTCACATACAAGGATAATATGTTTTCAGTTATTCTATCTATTGATGCAGGAGAGATACTTTTATGAGAATTTTGATTATTGAAGACGATGTGAATAAACTAAATGCCATATCCGCATTTCTCGACGGATACAGTTATATTTCATACCAACACGAATCATCATATCACAGTGGAATGAGAACACTACTTGCAAATAAGTTTGATCTATTGCTGCTAGATATGAGTATGCCTGTTTATGATGTAACTGCTCAAGAAACGGGCGGTAGGCCATTGGCCTTGGCCGGAAGAGATATCTTATTTCAATTAAGGCGACGCAAATCAGATATTAAGGCCATAATCGTAACTCAATATGAAGATTTTGACGGTCTTTCGCTTTCAGCGCTGGATAATGATCTTTCTCGAGAATTTTCTATCAATTATCTTGGGTATGTATATTACAATACAACACAAGATTCTTGGAAAGACAATTTAGATGGATTTTTGAGCCGATTTCAATCAGAAAGTGAGGAAACAACATGATACGAGTGCTTGTTGTAGATGACAATCAACCGCGGGTCACTTCAATTAACGAGATTTTGTCTAATTCCAATATTCATTCTAGTAATGTGCAGTGCGTTGATTCTGTTATGGAGGCAAAGCGGGAGATTCTTAACACACACTATGACCTTATGTTACTAGACATTGTCCTTCCTAATCGTCCTGGGGAAGTTCCGCAGCCTGACGCTGGAATTGAACTTCTACGCGAGGTAGTATATTTAGATAATTATAAACTCCCTCAAAATGTATTTATTATTTCTGAATATGATGATGCGCTTCAAAAGCTGTCTGATATTGAAGGGAAAATGTCTTTTACAACAATTAAATATGAAGCAGCTTGTGATGAATGGCGTTCTAGGTTGAAGAACTATCTTGATCAACTTATCCGTGTAGATACGGAGGACTTAGACGAATACGACTATGATGTTGCAATCGTTTGCGCCCTTGCTTCACCAGAGTTGTTTGAAATCAAGCAACTTCCTTTTAGCTGGAAGTCGCTAGACTTGCTAGGTGATTCGACAAGCTATTTCACAGGATCGTATAGAGGTAAGAAAATTGTATGCGCTTCGTCGTATGAAATGGGAATGTCTGCAGCGGCTATCCTTTCCACAAAAATGATATTCAGGTTCCGTCCTAAGTATCTTATAATGACAGGAATTGCGGGTGGTGCAGATAAAGAAAAACTTAATTTTGGTGATGTAATGATTGCGGATCCTTGCTTCGACTATGGTAGTGGAAAACGAGTCTTGGAGGATGGAAAATCATCTTTTAAACCAGATTTTCGTCAAATACGCTTAGATGATGCTGTAATAAAAGCAGTCCACAATATATCCAGTCAGAAAGAGATGTTGATTGAAATCCATAAGCAATGTACTTACGAGAAGCCAGATAATCTCCTGCAGATTAAAATAGGCCCGTTTGGATCTGGTGCAGCAGTTGTAACAGATACTACAATTATAGACCAGGTCACAGAACATAACAGAAAATTCCTTGGTTTTGACATGGAAGCATATGGGGTTATGCTTGCAGGCTACATTTCTAACTCTCCAAAAACTATACCAATTGTGATGAAGTCTGTAAGTGATTTTGGCGATGGCAAAGATGACCGCTATCAAAAATATGCTTCATACACCAGTGCCCAAGTTCTTAAATTATTAATTACACAGTTATCATACTAAAGACAGAACAATTTGGTAGTGCATACCACTTAAAACTTCCCTATTCGGTGAATGTGTTCTACCAGATATGCTATGCGGGGGGAGGTTTATTAAGGTAATTAACGCCTAGTACGAAAAAAGTTTTAAGTGATATACTCTACTAGGTTAAAAATGCTTTCTAGAACTGTCTGCTTCACATTTTCGGATTCGTCTTTATCATATTTCGATAGGAAAAATATACCTGTCTACTCAACATCTAAACACTAGCCAATTAAAACAGCTTCTCTCTTGATTATCCAAAGCTGTCCAGATCGTTCAGCATTTCTAAGATATCTGCGCTGACCTGTTCCACATTCTCATGGGGATTGGCAGCTGCTTGTGTAGGAAGGGGAACGCCAGAGCTGAGCCGTTCTTCAATCAGCTGCCGGATTTTATCTTCCAGCGTCCGAGGATCTGGACCGGAAACATGGATCTGAACACGCACTCGGCTATCAAGCAGCCCTGGGTTATCCTCCAAATATTTGTTCAGGGCGGCCACAATAATCGGGCTTTTCTTGTTACCTAGTTGCTCAAGAAACTGGCCTGCTTGCTGTTTTTCCGCTGTGTCCATACCAAATTGGAGGGTGTAACGGTACTTTCCATTTTTTATCAATGCGGTTCACCCCTGCTTGAAGTTAGGTCCGCAGGAGAGAAAGTTGGCCTTCGGCCATTGCCTGGTAGCCAACGGCATTGGCATTCACGTTCTCTACAAAACTGGCTGAAGCTACCAGAGGGGAACGCTCCAGGTAATCCCGGAATAGAACAGAGCCACCGCCAATGAAAACTGCTGGGTTAGAACGCAGGTCTACCTTCAGTTCGCGCAGCTGATCCAGAATATCTTTTGCATGCTGTTCAGCGGACTTGCGAATGGTATCCTTTACATCCGCAGGGAGAATGGTTTCCTTGCCGCGCAGCACGGCACTGATATGTTCATCCTCAATCTGCATATCATGCAGGGCACCGACTCTGCGGATGATGTCATTGTTCATGGTGATGACTCCGGTTTCCAGGCTGCGGCAGAACTGCATGTCAGGCTTGCCACTGCGCAGGAGTAGAACATCGGTGGTGTAACCGCCAATGTCGATCAGGAACAAGCGCAGGTGGTGCTTGAGCTGGCTTTTCTGAGGTGCGATGGCAGCAAATGCCTGCGGATACACAAAGACATCCCGAATCAGAATGGTCATAGGCTTGTCATTGTAAGAGAATTGGACGGACTCACTGCGTTTGAAGTAGGCCCTGAACTTGTCTTTCAGAATGCCGTAGTGTTCTGGGGGCAGACCTACCGCCAGCTCGATTTTCTCTGCTGCGGGCAGAGGACCAGCATAGGAAAGCTCTTTGGCAATAGCAAATAAAGTGAGAATGAAGAAACTTTCATCTCTGGTCTTATCCCGACGATACGGGAGACGCTGACCGGAAAGGGTCCAGTATTCTCCCTTGTACTCCAGAACTTCATCTGCCATGGGTGGGCGGACCGAGTGCTGTGCTAGACCGGATATAAAATTGTGGTGGACGGTCTTGATGGCGTGATTGCCGTGGTCAACTGCGATTAACATAAAGATTTCCTCCTAAATAATGTTTTATATACTTAATTACACCGCTGCAGATACGTATTTGCAACGCTTGTACTTATAATTCTTGAAAATGCGCACAAAAAAGGACGGATACCCGACTGGGTTCCGTCCTTTGCGAGATGTCAGAGCAGACCTTCCTGACGACAATGCCATACATAATCGTCAAGGCCTTTGTATTGGGGATCCCAAAGGTAGGTCCCATACTCAATCCCGACCTGAGCCAGTATAGTGGCCAGATTGAAATAGCCGTCCTTCACATGGGGATTTTTCAGGTAGTCCATGTCGAATGCCGTCATAACCTTTGTGGTTCCCTTGGACTGCACATACTCCAGTGTTTCCTTCAAATGGTTCAGTGAATTGACACCGGGTACCGCAATTACCGTCAGGCCAGTAATGTGATGGATGACATCGGCCTTCATTGGCCCCTCGGTTAGAAGGACTGTCGGGGTAGGCTCGCCAGCGATATGGGTCCAGCATTCTGCCTTGCAGCCGTCCTGCTTTCCAACGCTGGTAAGCCATCGGAATTTTCCTTTTTTGATGAAGTCCAATCGAATCTGCAGGCCCTGAATTTTTCCTTCGGGGGTTCTTGCCGGCACGAGAATGCCTCGTTTTTCCTTATTGAACGTCCAACTTCCATCGGTATCATGATAAAAGCCGGGGACACCGGCCAGATAATGGCCTTCCTCATGGAGCTGCTTTGCAATGGCAGAGAAGCCTGCAACGGGCATGGTTTTATAGCCATTCCGACAGATCATTTCCTCGGTCATGCCTCTTGACAGTAGGTTTTCCCGATGGTCAGATGCCAGAGACAGCTTGGAAAGCAGAGCTGTATAGGTTTCGTGTCTGGCATCGATGTCCGTAAGGGGCAATTCAATATCCTGCAGAATGGGGCGTGTGATCGTTCGCTGCCCCCGCCTGTGTTTGCTGCCTTCATGGTGAAATGGACCGCTATCCTTCAGACCGAGTTCCTTTATCAGAGTATCCCGCACATCAGTGCGGTCAACTTTGGCATAGTACGCATACAGGTCAAAGACACCGCCTGAGAAATGACACCGGGGACAGCAGAATACATCTTTCGTAAGATTGATGTTCAGGTGTTTTCCCCGTGGATTTGTGTCACAGCAAGGGCAGCTTATATTGTAGCTGCGTCTACCACTCGGTGGTTCTGGAATGCCGATCAGAGGGATAATATCGCCAATATGTATTTCGACCATGCGGTCTCCTTTCCAGGGGGATGTGTGATACATCCCCCTTTATCGCAAGCGGCTTATGCAGGCGTTTGTTCCATTGCGTAGTTGCAGATATACTCTGCAGCAGCACGAATGGTTTCATCGCCACCAAATTTTGAGGCCAGCCAGTTTATAGCCCGAGGCTCTGTGTTGAGTACTTCGCCGAGCGTTTTGCCACCGTGCTTCTTGATGGGACTCACGACGGCACATGCCTGTTCAAATTTCTGTTCCGGTGTCAGTTCCACAGAGACCGGATCCGGCTCAGGAGCAGGAGGTGTAACAGTTGCTGCAGGAGCTTCCGACCCAGGCTGAGGAGCGGGCGGCGTGTCTGTGGGTGTCAGCGCAGGAGGCATTATGCCGTTTCCTACACCAAGTTCATCAGGAGCATTACTGTCGAAGCCATCTCCGGCAGCGCTGAACTGCAAACCGAAGCCGGCATTACGCAAGGCAATACCGATTGCTGCAGTCTGCGCCCATTCCCGGGGAGAAACGGTAGGCTTCAGCGGATCATATTTGCGGGAAGCAGTAGCTTCAGCCAGGTAGCAATCTACAGGATCCTTGTAGCTGACATATACTTTCGCAGTTGCAACGAAGTAGCCCTTCACAGGCTCAACCTGCAGTGCGATTTTCCCTTCGGGGTGCCGCAGACGGAACCACGCAAGCTGTGCCATAACGGGCAGCCGTTTCCGTGTTTCCTGCGTCGAGAGGTCTACATAATCGACCGCCAGCTTGGAAGGATCAAAGCCATCCACCTGATTGATAGTGTTCAAAACAGGAAACTGAGAGTTGAAATTGATATTCTGATTCATGTGATTACCTCCTGATCAGAACGGAATATAGGTGAAGCGGTACTGGAGCCATGCGGGCAATACCGTGTTGACCATCTTACTGATGGCATCCCGGTAGGCTTCCGGTGTGGTAGGTGCAAAGCTTTGGAACTGCTTGCGGAAGCTGGTGATCACCGTCTGAAGATTGCTGAGAGCGGTTGCTCGCTGCTTCTTCAGCTTTTCATCTGCGGGAATACCAAACTGCCGCTCTTGAAGCAGACAGGTAAAGAACGCATCGACGATCTTGTAGTGATAGCTCATTGCGCTCACATCAGCGGTAACAGGAGCTGCCTTGACAAAATTCATGCAGCTCTCCAGAATGGAGATCCGGTAAAGCAATTCCTGATAACCAAAAAGCTGATCCATGGTCAGCTTATGCTCCGCAATTATTGTGTTGAGCTGCTGCTTGTTTTGGTAGTACATATCCAACGTAGTTGCCATAATGGTTATTTCCTTTCTACTCAATGAAGTCTTGGATTCTTTGCGTCAGACGGGTACCCCGCTGGTCGGCTTTGGTATTGCGGATTGCCCGGCATAACGCTTTCCGTTCACCAACAATGGCGATCCGAAGCCTTGCGCGGGTAATTGCTGTGTAGACGATGGCACGCATCAGCATGATTGCGTGGGCACATTGCAGGTTCAGAATGACAGATTTGTACTGGGCACCCTGGGACTTGTGAACAGTGGAGGCGTATCCGAGATCCAGCATTCTAAGCTGGTCATTTTCGTACTTCATGATTCTGCCATCTCCAAAGTCAATCTCCACGGTAGCCTCGTTTTCGGGGCCGATAATGTTGGTGATGTAGCCCACATCGCCGTTGTTGACCTGTTCAAAGTTCTTGATTTGCATGACCTTATCACCAAGTCGGAAACGCAGTTGCCCGGAAACGGCTTCGGCCTTTCCCGGAGCCGGTGGGTTCACCAGTGCCTGCAATCGTGCGTTCATTGCGTCCACGGATGTTTCGGTCTTGTGCCGGAAGGGAGTCAGGAATGCAACGCCATCCACACCAAATTTTTGAACTTCCTGCATATACAGGTTTTCGATGATATCGGCGGATAAGGCTAAGTCCTTGGAATCAAAGAACATGAAATCCGGGCCGTACTCCATACTCAGATTGCCATGCTTGATCAGCCGGGCATTCGTTGCGATCCGGCTGCCAGCGCTCTGGCGGAACACATGATCCAGACGAACCACGGGTACAGCACCACTGTTGATGATGTCTTTTAAGACAGCGCCGGGTCCTACAGAGGGAAGCTGATCTGCGTCACCCACCAGAACCAGTCTGGCATGAGGCGGGATGGCTGCAAACAGCCGCTCTGCGAGAAAGGCGTCCATCATGGAGACTTCATCTACAAGAATCAGATCCGCGTTCAGCATGATGCCTTCGGTCAGAGTGCCATCTGGGTTCGCCTTGATGCACAGAGCCTTGTGGATTGTGGATGCCGGCAGCCCGGAGGATTCCTTCATCCTTTGCGCTGCCTGCCCGGTGGGGGCGCAGCATATGATCTGTGCTTGCGGATATTTTTCCTGGTACAGATCAAGAATCGCCCGTTGGACAGAGGTTTTACCAGTTCCTGGGCCACCTGTTATGATGCAGAACTTGGTGGAAAGCGCCATTTTTACCGCATCCCGCTGTTCTGGAGCCAATGTGATCCCGAGCTTCCGCTCCTCGCCCAGAATGGCGTGATTCAGATTCTCGTAAGGCTCTACAGTCCTTTTCATCTGCTGCGTGATATGAAAGGCAATGTTATTTTCCACAGTGGCAGTCGCGGTGCGGTAAATATAGTGGTCATAGCAAACAAGCCGATTCTCCTGTACCAGGCGGAAAGCTCTTGCCGCGGCCATCTCCTCGGTAATCTCCGGTGTTTCCAGAATGTTCAGTGTCCTACGGAGAAAGTCATGTTTTTCCAGACACATATGTCCTTCTGTTTCACTTTCAGAGATTGCATACATCAGTGCTTCATCGACACGTTCCGGGGAAACCGCGGGAAGTCCCAAACTCATTGCCAGCTTGTCAGCTGTTTTGAAAGCGATACCTGCCATTTCTACCAGTTGGTACGGATGATTTCGGATGATATCCAGGGTGTTCTTTCCGTACTCGCGATAGATTTTAATGGCTCGGTTTGCGGTAACACCATGGGGAGCCAGAAAGGCGATTACATCCCGGGCACCGCGGTTTGCCAAATAGGAATCACAGATCATCCTGAGTCGCTTTTCGCTGATGCCCCGGATGGTCATAAGTTTTTCCGGCTCGTGATCCAGAATCTCCAAGGTGTCCTGCCCGAAGGAATCGTAGATTTTCTCCGCGATTTTTCGGCCAACACCTTTGATCTGACCAGAGGCCAGATAGCCGATGATGCCTTCCTTGGTGTGGGAGATCACTTCCTCGTAGCTCTCCACCTCGAACTGGAGTCCGTGCTTCGGATGCCTGGCCCAGTGACCATTCAAACGGAAACGGAGTTTTTCTGTGATGGGGAGACAGTAGCCAACAGCTTTGAATTGGCTCATAGTATTGCTGCTGCCATCGTGCAGAATTTCCAGCGGACGGTAAACGGCTATCATATAGTCAACGGTGGAAGCATCGGCTATCCGGGGGTAGAGAAGCTTATCAAATTGACATAACACTTGTTTTCTCCTTTCTCAAGAGCGTTTTCACTTGGCGACAAGCACATGCCGGGTCTGGGGTACATAGTACGACTCCTCCGCAACATCAAACGCCCTTGCCATATGAATGGCCTGACCGACAAGATCGTCAGCCAGACTGTCCAGCTCTTGTACAAGTTTTACACGGTCCCGGAGTTCAGACAGCGGCCATTCTTCGTAGTCGTTATCCATGTCCGTACCCCGGCCGGGGAATGTGACGGGCTGTTTTGGTGGGATACGGAAATCCACACGGGCTGCTCTCCCACAGACACCACACACATTGCCTATGTCGGAGACACTGCGGTAGTTCTGCTGGCCGCAGCTGGTGCAGTAAGACAGGTATTTGGAGGGCTTTAGGTCCCCTTGGTAGAGGACTAGATAGCTGCCGTTCCGGCCGTTGAATCCTGCCTGCCAGCGGAAGTTGTGGGCTGCATTAAACAGATATAGAGCCTCCTGCCGCATAAGTAAAAACTCCTGGGTATCGAGCATATCGTAAACCTTGGATTCAATCTCAGGATCCAGACCAAGTCTGTAAATTTTGAGGTTGCAGGCATACGATGTTGCATGATTCCAGGAGTTCATTGTGGAATATCGGAAATGGTTACGTAGGTAATCCGTCATTTTGCGGCGGGATCGATGGTCAATCGGTTGAGAGAATTTGCGCATATTATTTCTCCTGTTGGTTAAATCGGCTGTACCGAAACTTTTACCTTGCGGCTGGTAGATACGTTCAGCACGTCGGCGTAAACGCTGGGATACTTCTTTTTCAAAGCATCGGAACTGGGCCGTTTGGTGGTTCTCGTTACGAAGTCAATGAGGAGCTTATCTTTGGTAGTTGTCAGAATACCATGCTCATGCTCCTTCATGACTTCGGCAATTCGCACGGAGTGTGCTTCAATCTCCTTTTCATAGAGTTTCTTTTCGTCTTCGCATTCCTTGACTTTGGCCTGCAGATTGGCAATCTGGCGAAGCTGTCGCTCAAATTTGCCCGGCAGCTCAATGGTAGGAAGACCAGGTTTGCTGGCACCATAGATTCTTGCGAGGGATTCCATTGCCAGTGTGGGTTTGACACCGCTCATGGTGGGCGGGACATCGTGTTCCAGGCTCCAGATCCATTCGTCCAGTCGCTCAAAAATAATGTCCTCCTTGGCAAAATCACGCTCGATTTCTGGCATTGCCAGATCATTGGCGGGATTATTCCCCCAGAAGCACGAGAATGCCCCGTGCTGGACATCTGCTACAGCAAGGTAGAACCGGAGCTGGAATTCATAGTACAAGGGAATTGAATCATCAGCCCAGTCTATTGCTTTGTGGTAGGTGCAGCTTTTGCATTCGAGAATGCCAGGTTGGCCATCACTGGCCCGCTCATACCGCCGGTCAAAATTGGCTAGAGCGTAGGGATAGTCTGCGTGTTGATACAGCCCCTTGTCGTCATAGACGTAGTTGCCGCTTTTCTTTGCATACCAGTATGCGGCAATCGGTTCGAGCAAGTGCCCCATCTCCAGCTGGTCAGCATTGTCTTTTGGCTTAGGCTTCATGCGTCCCTTTTTGATCATCCAAAGTTCCAGCGGGGTTGTCCACGGTGACACGCCGAATATGGCTGCCACATCGCTTCCACCGATGGTATAGGGGATATCGCCTTTGGGACCGTGCATACGGCATTCTAACCAGCGGTCATTACTCATGCCAGTGGTGTCGCAAAGTAATATTGGAGCAGCCATTACCACTTCAACTCCTTTGCCACATCATAGTCGCTCCACCGGATGGCCAGAGCACGCGCCATGTTTTCTTCGACCTTGAGCATCTTTGCTTCCGGGGTGTGGCGTGTTTTCAGCATATAGGGAATTTCCTGCATGGCCATGAAAACATCGTGGGCAGTTGCGGGTCCTCCGCCGTAAGCCATTTCATACATAGCGATTGCTTCCAGCGCTTCCTTCTTCGGAAGGGAGAGCTTTTTGCAGACCCGTGTCATGGCATTTAAGGGGTACTCCAGCGGAATCTCCAGCAGACTCTGCAGTTTTGCAACGGAGTCGCAGAACTTGGCAAACAGTTTGTCCATCTCCGCTTCAAAGTCTACGACCTTACGCTGATTCCGATGGTCTACACCAATACAGTCACCGATATGGATCGGTTGCTGTGCGCCCACCAGCAAAGCAGATACTTTTGCGGAGGCAAGACCGGTGTCGGATGTCAGGAATCGGATACCTGGAACCAGCCTGTTCGCAATGGCCGTTTGACCGTGTGCGGCAAGAGCCTTGGTATAGGCACCCAGAATGCCTTCCTTCTGATTAGGGAGGATCCAACTACAGCTGGTATAGGAGTGATCGGTGTATCCGCCTTCAAATAGGAAGCCAGGAAAACGCTCACTCAGCTTCTTCTCCAGTGTAACCAGAAGTTCATCCATGGGGAGTACAGAATAATCTGTGTCGTCACCGGAGTGTGCCGCAGAGACCTTTTCGTTCCGAATCAGCAGGAGCGCATCCGAATTGTGTACGGACAGACAGAAGTTGAGTACATTGGCCAGGTCCTTGCGGGCGAGCTTGGGAAGCGCGGTGCCGTTGATCTTTGCTCGTTCGATCAGCGTCTTGTAGGCCGTGCTGCGGACGGGATAGATATTTCCATCCACATTCAGAGCAAGGCCGAGGTTGGCGGCGGTGTCTTCAATTGCCTCTTCACTGGTACCTGCAGCGAATGCCGAGGGGTGCCCATACAGAGGAGAAGTCGTATCCAGAGGTTCCACATGAAGGTCCTTGACCCTACAGCGGTGCCAACTGGATGCCATACTCAGTGCTTGATGGTAATTGAGCATAGATGGGTAGTTGTCGAAGTTTGCTTCAAAGTTGTCATGACAGGGTAACATATGCTTGCTCCTTTCGATTGTTTGGCGGGGACCGCCGGATATAACAAAAGCCAGTAATCCCCGGGAAAAAGGAGACTACTGGCAAGTGTTTACGGTATAAAGTTGTCAGAAAATAGAAAAAGCGCCATCTGCATAAAAACGCAAATGACACTTCATAAGAAATCGGAAACTGTGTTTTGCCGCTGCAAAACTCTGATACTATGTTGATGGCATTATATCATAGCCGCTGGCATTAGTCAATTACCGGATTCCGGAAGTTTTATTTTCGGCGGTGGGCACCGCGGATGCAGGGCCTATCCTGACGATTATACCGTAATTATATCCTTTGTGAAAGGAAGAAAGCACTCGATTAGATGTAAAAAGAAAAGGGATGCCGCACGAGGCAGCATCCCGAGATGTAGTGCACTTATCAGATTGAAGCAGCAGATAAAATCACTGCTCAATAAGGGAACGAATGATGTCTCTATCGGTTTCCGGCGTTTCTAGGAGTTTTCATTGCGTCATCAACAGAAACAGACAGGTTTTCCATGATTGCACGAATGTTGCCAATTTTTCCTTCCAGACGACCTTCAGCGAAACCTTCCGCACGGCTTTTGGCCCGTTCAGCCATCACTAATTTTTCAACTTCTCTACACATAGTGGTAACTCCTTGTGGGCAATACTGCCTGGTCCGCACCTACAATGCGAGCCTGCATGACCAGCAGTAAATGAAATTACTGCTCAATAAGTTTCCGGACGGCATCTTTTTCCGAATCGGGTAATTCCAAGAACTGCATTGCCTCCTCCACAGAGAGGGACATTTTGGCCATAACGTTACGAACTGCTCTTGCGCTCGATTCGATGTTTCCTTCTGCACGGCCTTCTGCACGGCCTTCATCCCGTTCAGCCATTACTAATTTTTCAACTTCTCGACACATAGCTGTGACTCCTTTCACATCTTCTTTGAAATACCTTACGCGCTCGGCAAGAACCGGATAGTGCATGTCATCTGCCTGTGTACAGGAGAAATCATGCATCAGCTTGCCCAGAGGCGTATCGTTTTTGCGCTGTGCATTGACATATATGATGTGTGAGCCGTCGCCAAAAGGCTTTCCGGTCTCCTGAATCATCCTGTCAATGTGGTAGATAGGAAGTCCTGCTTTCAGAACATCCCGTTCCGTAATGAAGATAACGTAGGTTTCTCCAAGCTCTTCATAGCGGTCACCGGGGTGTGTCAGATTTGCGTCCAGCAGGCTGCTGTTGTATCTGGCGCGGCGTGCGTCTGCACCTTCATCCCGCCGCTGAATTTCAATGTTGTAGTGCTTACCCTCCTGGTCAACTGCCAAGATATCCAGGCGGACTGAGCGCCCCTGAAGATTCTTAATGCTGTATTGACCATGGACCTCTTGAACAACGAGATCTTTGCGCTCCAGAATGATATGCAACAGCAACTGCGCACATTCCTTATCCTCGAAGACCTTGCTCATAAAGTCATCGTCCAACAGGCGAAAGCCCTGCAGCAGACGCATGTACTTGGCATTCCGCCGTACAAATTCTTCCGGTAGGCCAGGGATTGCATCCAGTTTTTCTGTTTCCATGATGTTTCCTCCTCTTGTTGGCAAGAATAGTATACCACATTCTGTTCCTTTCGTCCAGTGGATATATTGTGAATTAGCGCCAATTGTGTGCGCTTTTACAACGTTACTGGCAGTAACAGTGGGGGGCAGATATGCTATCTCCAACTCAGTGTTAATCCTCCCAGCTCTTTCATGCGCTGCAGGATTTGGGTGAAGAGTGCGAAGTTCGGCGGCCATTTATCAATGGCCCATGCAATCACCATAGCTTCCAGCTGCGCATCTGGCTGAGGAATTACGAAATTGTAGCTGTACGCGGGAAGCGATTGACCCGTGTACTCGGTATAAATGCCGATTTCGCTGCGCTCCAGCCTTTTCTGATCGTCCCAGGAGAATACCAGCTTTCCAAGAATCGCGGAATCATGGCACTCTTTGAAAGCCTGTATGATTTTACGGGTGAGGTCATTGAATGTTTCGTCTCCGGCCGGGACATCGTTGAGATGCCCCCAGGCGAAGGTGTATTCATCTTGTTTTTGCATGGCTGCCTGTAATTTCGTGTTGTCCATAATTATTCTCCATTCTAAACAGATAGATGGTAACTTATACGGATGCCGATTTCCGGAAAGAATTGAGTAAACAATCGTCAATGGGAAGCTCCTGCTGATCAATGTAGATGTTATAGTGATTCTCGAAGTAAGAATCATGAAGCCCACATTCATAGCATTTGGGAGTACATTCTACCTCCCAATCAGGCCGGTCAGTCCATTCGGAAACATATCCGTTTTCCAGCTGCTCATGAACCAGTTCTGTTAGAATGTAGTTTGCCATATCGGGATCTGTGGTGAGATAAAAGTCCTCGCAGCAATCTCCACCGAATGCCCAGTCCTCCCGGACGATGTAGATTGTCAGTTTGTGCATAGAGAGTGTTGGCTCCAGAACCTTGAGTGCCTCGGGAGCCATGACGACGGCATCCAGCCTAAGGTCTGCCGGACGCTTGATGTTGTCGGTCAGTATGGGGGACATAAACGAACAATAGATGTCCGGCGTGCTGTTCTCCGTTTCCCGGTCATCGCCGTCCCGGATCTCTGTGATGATGCCGTACAGTCCCGCATAGTCGCTGGCGTTGTTTACGCGGACCTTTCCTCCGATGGTGTAGGTTACACCTCCGTATTGAAATTGTGCGCTGTCTTGGTTAATAAGCATACGAAAAATTCCTTTCTGTCATATGAAAAGGTGGGCAACGTAGCATGTGCCAGTTGCCCACCTAGAAGAATGAATTGCTGTGGTTTTGCGTTTTCGGATTTACCGCAGAAAGCGCTTAATGACTGCGGTCAGCTTGACCGGGAGCTGGTTCAGATCGGTGATATCAAGGAAGGAATCGCCATAGATGCGCTCAATATTGGGTTTATCCTCACCGATTGCGGCGGCAATGAACAGAATGCCCTTGCGCTTGTATTCCTGCTTGATGCCGCGCAGATCTTCTTCAGCTGCGGTACCGCTGTAGCCGCTGGCTGCGGGCTGTCCATCCGATAGCAGCATGAGAATCCGAATTTCTTCGGGACGCTTGGATAGCTGCTCAGCGACAAACCGCAGGGCGGCACCGTCTCGATTGCTGTTTCTGGCAGAGATGTCCATGAGCCGGAACTTATCATCCCGGTCGATGCTGTCGAACTCCGCATAGGAGTACAGGTCGACGTCGCCTCCCCAAACGGTGGAGTGTCCGTAGATCATGATGGGGATGTTCAGGGATTGACAGAAATCATAGAGAATGATGGCTGCCGCCCGCGCATAGGTGCTTCGATCGCCGCAGGCCATGGAGCCGGATTCATCCAGCAGCAGGCCAACGGAAAGCCTTGGAATCTCATTGGGAAGGTTGTTCGCGTAAAAAACTTTCCCGTCATTTCTGCACAGAGCATGTGCGTCCAGACGGCGCCCCATCACCAGACCGGTTTGCTTTCCACCGCGCTGCTGATCATTTAATTTTTGCACCAGGCTGCGCTGGAGCTTCTTGGAGATGTCCAGCAGCGGTCCACTGATTTGGTTGAATTGATCCTCCAGTTCATCATCGACCTGTTCGATCCGATGAACGTGAATATTCACGCCGCTGTGGATATTGCCATAAGAGATACTCTGGGCAGCTTCGTTCAGTTCCTTCAGACGTTCGGTTTCGAGTTGTTTGCAGGCTGCCTTTTCTGCCATCTGCCCAAGCATCCGTTCGATATCTGTGGCGGCGTTCTCGTTCATTTCCCGTTTGTAGTCGGAATCATACTCGGTGGAGCCGCCAACAGGAGCAGACACGGAGTCTGTTTGGTGGAACGGAATCCGGCCGTCTTCCTCCGCGGTAGTCGTCTGCTTTTGGGATTTTCCTCCAGCATCGCACAGTGGATCACCGATTTCATCAGAGGCGGAGGAATCGTCAGAATCGGTCTGATTGCACGCCGGCTTTTCTTCCGGGCCGCTGTCACCAGACTCGTTTTCTTTTTCTCCTGCCGCCCCAGACTCATCTGGTTTTTCACTGTCATCCCCAGACCCATTCTGGCGAGCCAAGGCCTGTGTACGGACACGAGCTGCAGCATTTGCAGGAACGCCTTTTTTCACTTTGGCACCGAGAACAGGCTTTTCAGAGCCCGTGCCTTCTGCACTGGATCCGGCAATAACCTGGAGCAAACCAGACAGAACTTCGCCTGCCGAACTCCCGGTTCCGGAGGCGGCTGCTTCATCCTGGTGCTTCTTGCAAAGCTCAATATAGTCTTCGATGTAGTGCCAGCAACGTATCAAAATGAGACTGACAATTTTCCAGCGCTCCTTTGCGGAGGTGGTAGTCACGGCTGTATCCAGCTGCGGTATCAGCCGGAAGATTGTTTGGATACGCTCGTCGCTCAGGGGCGTTTCGCCATACTTGACTTCGCCATACAGGGCATAGGAGAGCATGGTTTGCAGAATGGTATGGAAGATGTGACCGGAACCATCAGCCTCTTTTTCAATCAGCTGCGTCACAGTACACATATCCTGGTACTGACGGTCACGCATGACGGATAGATTATAACCAAGCATACCGGGGAAGTCTGCAAGAATCCGGCCCTCGATATATCCATCCTCCAACACATTGGCGATGTAGAATGCAATTTGCATCGCAAACTCCAGATTTCGGGGTTCCAGCTTTACATATTCCCAGAAGTCACGTTCATTGGCGACATCCCTGGAGGTTTTCAGATCCGGGGGTGCCGGATACCATTTGAATTTGGACAAGTAATTCATGTAGGTTTGCTTGACCAGAAAATCGGTATTCAGTACATGACCCAGTTCGTGGGCGAACAGACCCGATACCATTTCATACCGGTCCATGCGACCTTTGATCTTGGTGACACACGAGTGCCCGGCATTGATCAGGATAGATGCGTTGTTGGTACAGGCGGCGTTTGGATCGTCGGGATTCCAGTAGATATTGACACGGACACGCCGATCATAGCGATACCGTCTTGTCTGCGCCGCTGCCACATCCTCGTAGTGACCGGCAAGGATTCGAGAGGTGAAGAACTGCTTATCGGTGATTTTGCTTCGATGCTCATTCAGAAGCTGCTTGACGCGCTTATGACTTACTCTTGCCATTGAAAAACCTCCTTTCTCAGGCGGTCTTCCGACGCCTGGGTGCAAAGATCGGTTCCAAAATCGCGGTTTTCAACGTCTCCCGATCCTCTGAATCAGAGGTTGCCTTGCTGATAATGGTGCAGAGTGCAGAACGGTAGGGATCGCCGGTGATCTCGGTGCTGTTGACCCAGTCGATAAGGCTTCTCATACCGCAGGAACCGTCGGTGATACCGTTCTTTCGCATATACTCGGCCATATCGTTGACGACCTGAACCATCTGGGTGACCTGATATTCATCGGTCGCACCGGTGACTGCCATGGCACGCTGAGCCATGACTTCGGGGTCCGGTAGTTCAATGTCCTCCACCAGACTCATTCGGTCAACGACAGACTGGTTCAGCCCGCGGCAGCCTTCATAAGTAATATTTGTAGTAACTACGACGACTGTGTCTGGATGACGCTGGATGACCTCGCCGGTGGGCAAAGTGATAGATCCGCTTTGCTCCAGGAGTGAGTTCAGTCCGACCAGTACGCCTGGCTGGGTAATGACGGTAGGTTCCTGGATCTCGACCACATAGCCATTCTTCAGAGCCTTAATGAAGTCAGTTTCCACATAGGTATAGGTCTGACCGGAGGAGGACTCCTTTTCGGCAGGCTTGGTCAGCGCTTTGATCTTCTCCGTGACCATATCCATGACAACAGCCATGCAGTCCCGGGAAGTGGCTTCTTCGTTTCTAACGCCGGTCAGGCTCTGGAAAGTACCAGCAGGATCGAAGTCCATATCGTCCAGATCGGGCAGATTCATGAGCTTGGCTACATTGTTGAAGTTGATGCCACCCATTGCCTGAAGCATTTCCAGCTGCTTATCCAGTTCCGCGTCGCCCGTGGACATGCTGTCCGTGTTGGGGAATACCATGCCGACGAAATCGAACACCTCGGTGGACGCAGAACAGGTATACTTCGTGTAGGGTAGATGCAGTCCGGCAGCGATTGCCATGGCACTCTGCGTTTTACCAGTACCGGCAGGACCACGCAGCAAAAAGTTGCGCATCTGCATGGGCTTGCCAGTTGTAACCTGGGCGTGCTTGCAGATGTTGACCACCTGATCCGGGATGATGTACCAGTCCTCCAGTTTGGGGACAAGGGACTCCTCCAGAATGGAAAGTTTCCGTCCCGCCGTCAGCTGATATTTGCCGACAAAATCCTTGTGGTCAATGGCGGCCTTGGCTGCGGAAACAGTGACCTTTCCCGTTTGCGCAAGAATGGTAAATTCACCCGCCAGAACGGAGGTGGGGGCATAGAGCCCTGACAGCAAATGGCCTTGAGATAGGCGGAGCGTATTTCCGGATTTATCCAGTGTGACAATGATATGTGCCGGACAGGTATCATCCTTGATCCGGCGGTAAGCATTGTCGCAAAGAACCGCCATGGCATCCACGGCTTTCTTCATGTCTGGATAGCCAGTGCTGCGCTGGTCGAAATAGGCCTGGAAGTTTTCGTCGAACTCGTCGTCCTGCAGAAGCAGGGTCATCATGGCCATCAGGACGGCGGCACCGTCCTGTGCGCTCTGGTGGAGCTTGTAGTTCTCAAGTGTTTCTGTGTTCTTATCATAGATACTCGCCATGATATTGCCGGAACTACTGTCGAATACGGCCAAGTGGTAGATATCCGGGCCAGTGGAGGACTTATACTCAGCCACAGTGCGATGGTCAATGGTTCCAACGGCACCTTCACCAGTACCTACCATACAGTTACAAACTGCATGGACCGCCTTGATCATGGTGCAGGAGAGCGTAGCTTCCGTTGCACAGCCATACTTGGAGGTGACTTTCACCTTCTTGTTTACCAGCTTATCGAAAGGCTCTGGTAAGGGTCTGGAAAAATTAAAGAGATTGTTCATAGAAACGCTCATTTGATGATTTCCTTTCTGCAATGTTATTGCTCAATTTCGATAATGATGCCGTCATCACAACAGTGTGCTCCGCAAAAATCACTGTGGATCAACGCTTCACAGATTGCGTCCCAGCTTTCTGTTACGGGGAGCTCTTGTGCCGGGATGAGGTATTCGCTAAGACCTTCAGCGACCGCCTCATTGCACTGTTCATTCAGATCAATGACATGGGACTCGACCCAGTTGAATGCAAGCGGGCCAAAGTTTTCGGGCATTGGCTCCTCGTCATCCTCGGGTACGGGTGCGGGCGGTGCTGCTTTTCTTGCTGGATTCGGATCAGGGGTGGGAATCGGTGTGGAGGGTGTGTGGGGCGGTTGTTTCTCGTCAAATACGATGTCGACTACTTGAAACTGCTGTATAACGACACGCCCACGGCGATAGCCGCCTGCCCTGTTCAGAAGCACATAGGTAGGATTGCCTGCCAGAATATCTTCCAAGGCTCGCGGATTTTCCCAGACCCATCTTGCTTCCGGGAACTTGGTGCTTAGAATTTGCGTGATCCTGCATTGAACAATGGTGTATGCAGCGGATTGCAGGCCCTTTTCGGTAGGGAGCTGCTGAGGAGGCGGAAGCGTGAGCAGTGGCCTGACCGGTTCCACCTTCTGGGATGATAGGAACAGCAGCCGCAGAGCGGCGATAAAGATTCCCAGAATCACCAGGAGGAGAATGGGCCACAGGCGGGTAATATAGGTCAGCAAAGCAAGCTGCCCCAGAATCACCAGTACCTCATAGGCAATGTGTCGTTGACGGTTTTTGTCGTTCATGCTGATAAACTCCTTTTTGGGAACAAAAAAACGCACATGGGTGATCTTAGGAAGACACGCATGTGCGTTTATTGTACCATGTTCAATTGTGTGATGTGACTCCTTACAGATTGAAGAAGTTGTTGCCGCCGCCAAAGCCTTCATATCCCGTAAAATTACCGGGAATTTGGAAGCCTTCCTGCGGATCTGCCGCAGGTGCGGGGGCACTGCTGTTCTGGGTATTGGATGCTGTTTTCTGACCATCGCTGGGGCGCTTACCACCGCTGTATTCCAGATTATCCAGAATCACACAGGGCATACTGCGCTTTTCCTTGGTCTCCTCGTCCTCCCAGACATCCTCGTCATATCGACCGCTTAGGCTGATAAAAGAGCCTTCCTTCAGACCCATTTTGCGGATGCGGTCAACGAGTACCGGGTCGAAGCTCTTGACGGTGATGTTGATCCAGCGATGATTATCCTCGGCACGCGGATCATAGACCTTCTGGCCTACACGGAAGCGCACGAAATCACCCTTCTCAGAGAACTTGAGGGCGGGCGCGTTTTGGTAGCCTTTGGAGACCACCACATCGGATGCGAAGAACATTAACATTGTTGACTCCTTTCTGCAGGTTGTTCCTGCAAAGCAAAAAATATATATTTCAACCTGCTTTGCGCAGGCAGAAACCGAGGGTAAATAAAAAAGTGCCATTTGCCAAAAAAGCAAATGACACTCATTGAGAACTCGGAAACTACGTTTTGCCCGCGCAAAACTCTGATACTATGTTGATGGCATTATACCATGACTCCCAGTATTAGTCAATCTTTTTGCCGATGAACTTTGGATAAAGCCAAGTAGCTACAAAGGACCATACTGCCGTCCATTTCATATATGGCAGTGCTGTCCGAAACGTACAGGGCCAGGGTATCGCCAACCGTAAGACCGCGAATATTTCGGATCCCAACCAGTTTGATGGTGTGCTGTTCACTGCGCAGATACAGAGATTTGATTCGTCTACGGAAGGGTGCCCGATGGATTTCTGTACAGGTAGCTTCGATGGTAACATACCGTTCCTGTTGGCAGCGGTCATAGAGGGAAGCCGCGCCGCTGAGGCAAGTAATGGCTAGAGCAGCACAGGGAAACAGGAAATGCCAATCTCTGCTATAGACCAGAAGAATCAGAAGCATGGCAATACCAAGGCCACCCCCTGCACACTGGAGCAGGATCTGTTTCCGAAGTGGTTCCGGGAATTTCAAAAATATGTCTTTCATGGGACTTCCTTTCCTACAGAAGAACAAGCCTTTTTCTGCGCAGCAGGCGGAGGACTGCTTTTGTTACAGGTTCTCTTGCACTGGAGCGCTCCATCTGATGCTCCAGAATATTGTCGCCGATGGTATCCCAGGTGTAGATCCGCTCTACCAAATTCTGTGTATTGGCATCGCCCAGAAATTCTGCCTGCAGAGGAACCTCCCGGTCAATGAGATAGGTCAGCTCTGCCATACTCAGAACAAGACCTGCCTCCCGTAGCCATTGGAGTACGGTACGTTCGATTCTGTTCAAACCCCAGTAAGGGTGTCTCCGGTCAGCGGGAACCAGCGTGCATTGGGTCAGGGCGCGGTACTCCTCAAAGCAGGAGCCGTCTGTTTGGATAGCCAGACCCATTTTCAACAGTAGTCGCAATGTCTGCTCCTCGGTAGGCTTCTTTACAGCGGCAAAGCCGAACCGCCCGTTCAGCCAAACGGCGGCAAGTTCCCCTGTCAGGTGGTAGCTGTAGCTGCCCCTGCAAACATCCAGAATATGCTCGGTTCCTTCGACCATAACTGCTCCAATGGATATGTACTTCATAAATTTGCACCTCGCTTGATGTGTTTACTCAATTACACGGGATTGAGCATCAAACTGCAACACTTACAGTACATACATCATTACGACACACAACCCGATAATCAGAATCACGGCAATGGCAAGGGCGGAAATCTTTTTGATCAGCTCCTTATCGAGGCCCTCTTTTTCCCGGTCCAGATCTGGGGGCAGAACGTCGTTATAATAGCCGTCGTATCCATCATCTACAGGCTCACCCTCAATTTCGGGGAGGGGGATTTCCTCTTTTTTCTGCTTGGGCTTCTTGTGCTTTTTAGAACCTTTTCTGGGAGATTTTTGCTTGCTTGATTGTGCAAAGTCTTGGCTGCTGGCTTCATGCGCTTGAGAGGGTACTTCTTCTGCCGTGGAGAGCTGTTTTCCGCATTCTGCGCAGAAGGCGGCATCCTCTTTAAGTAAGTCAGCACCACAATAAGGACAGAACTTCATTTGCTTTTCGCTCCTTTGTCAGTAATAAAGAAAAATGGGCCTTCAACCGAAGACCCAAGAATTCACGCTAAAATTATAACACATCCTTATTCTACGGTCATCAGCAAAGACCTGCCATTTTATTTACACGCTTTTGCCAGACTATTTGCGGTGAGTGCAAGCAGTTATGAATTGCGAAGTGAATCCCTTACATTTTTCAGCCAGTGTGGGGGATTTTCATAGATAGATATGGACAGCGGTTCTATTGACGGTCTTGCGTTGGCATCCTTTATCGACCGGGCTGTGGCTTACGGCAAATGTCGAGCGCAGATCACGGAACTTGTCCAGCAGGCGGCTTGCACCAATTGAAAGACTTGACAGAGCATGCTATACTGGACGTAGTCCAGTATAGGTTGAACTGCGATAAAACCGCTTTCCCAAAATGTTTTCAGAAAAATTTTGAAAACCACTTGCTAAAATCGGCTTTATAGCGTATAATATGAACAGGAAAGCAGGCGACATCCTGCTGGTGCGGCTGACACCTTAAATCCGACATTGATTCCGGATGTATAGGCCGGAGGGTTGGCAGGCAACGATAAAACCTGATAGTGATTCCAGACGTATGGGCTGGAGTGTTGGCGGACAACGATAAAATCAGTCACTAAGGGAGACGCACAGCACTGCGGTGTTGTAGTCTCCCTTTAAATTTTTATTAGGATGAATGCATAAGTATGGCTAAAAGGCACACAAAGAAAGAAGCAGTATCCATTGCGATCTCGGCAGCTAGACTGTACCGGGAAAACTTTGCAGGAAAGCGGTTATTGTTTTTAATGACCGATAAACACAGAAATGTATTTGCTCTGGAAGTTGGATTTGACGCAAGTAACTTTCAGCATTTAACAGGACTGGAATCGACAGACAAAAATTGGTCGCATTTGGATTTTTACAATTTCTGCATTGACGGTCGCCTTAAAGAGGATCATATTGAATTTGCTGATCTTGGTACAACAAATCAGAAATTAAGTGTTTTGCCGCATGTGTTCAAGAATCCAAATCTTTCTGCCAGCATGATGGGTAACTACAATAACACACATCCGTTACTCTATACCGAAAAACTGGTAGGCGGTGTGAAATGGGGTCTTGGATTCAGAGATGTGAATGGTGCAGGAGACTATGTGCCGGACACCTTACTTGAAGGTGATGTCCGCAATAATATCTACGAGGCCTATAGAATTATTGCTACATATATTAAAACTGCTGATGAAGAGACTTTTACGCAGCGCATTTATCTTGCAAAGAAAATCGATTATGAGAGACTGACTTACCCAAAAGACTGGGGAAATCGTCCCAAATTGGAATCGGCAATCAAGGAACAGATTGTAGAAGAGACTGTTCAGGATGTAGTCGGTGTAGAAGCGTAAAGTTGAGATTTTTGCCTGCCCACGGTGTGCATTTCACATGGCTGGCGTGCTTTTTGCCCGCTATCATCCGGGCTCCTATCTTGTTGTTATAAGGGCGTGTCAAACAGATCTGCTCCAGACGATACGGCAGATTCTAGTATGGATGGAGACTTTTCAATGCGCATGAAATCCGTATCTGAGAAAGCTGTATTTCGTGCCATTCGACTCACATAAACGAAAAAAGAGTAGCGACCGACTGGCCACTACTCTTTCTTTTGTTGACAAAGGAATGCTTCAGAATACTATTTCTTTGGAATGTTGTACTTTACGCCGCAATACCTCAGAAAGGTAGCTGCGTGTCAACATCTTCAATCAATGCAAAATCGGAAGAGGGTGTTGTATTGCCGGATGCCGGATAAGCGGTTGGCGGATAGAAACCTGATGCAGACGGACCGTCCTGCGACTCTTTTTTAGAATCGCCGAAGTACACATTGTCTGCAATGACTTCCGCGGTACGCCGTTTATTGCCATTTTTATCTGTCCAGCCTCGGATCTGCAATTTGCCGGAAACAACAGCCATGCGGTCTTTGGCAAAATACTTTGCGACAAACTCGCCGGTCTGACGCCACGCAACACAGTCGATAAAATCAGTTTCGGTTTCACCACTGCTTTTTTTGAGATCCCGATCCACTGCCACAGTAAAGCTGGTAACAGCAATGCCGCTTCCGGTTCTACGCAGTTCAGGATCTCTGGTCAACCGTCCCATGATGGTGATATGGTTTAACATAGGTAGTCCTCCGTTCAGAATAGATTATTTTGCGATATACACTCCTCAGAACAGTGAAGTGGCGGAATATTCCGGCATAGCGAAATTCGGCTGAAATGTGGGTCCCGACTGCTGTGCTGGAATTTCCGGCGCTTTGTGGGCCTGGGCAGGCTGCTGCGGGGGTGCTGTTTGAATCTGGGATAGATACCAGGCTGCCAGCCAAGCCTCATAATGGGTCTTGGTGATCAGAAGCAGCTCCGCAAGTGCATCCCACGTCATGCCAACGGCAACATGGTTTTCCGGGTTCTTACCGAACCGCGGTACGATAAGTCCTTTGGAATCCTTATCGCCGGGGCCGCTGGATGCGGTAAACAGAAAATCAAACTTCTGCGCAGTACACAGTCTGGCTACCCGGGACAGACTTTTCCCATCTGGTCTGGGTTTCCCATACTGAATTAGCTTTTCCGCAGAGGTACCACCGAGCCATTCCTGAACCGGCCTGTTATCGCCGGCCTTTTTTCGTTCCTGCCAGAGGTATCGAAGCTCTCCGCAGGCCAACTTCCGGCATAGCTCCAGCCATTCCGGAATGCTGATGTAGATATGGACGCAATTGGTCTGACGGTTCCCTGCGGGCTTATTCAGATCATAGGTAGCAAAAGCAAGGTGTGCTTTCCCTATCTCAAACGCATCGGACAGGCTTTCCACAAAGCAGTTTTTGTTGTCCTTACGAATAATTTGATGCTGGTTACGATCTTCTGTCATTACTCCAGCAGCTCCTTCAGCGTTGGAATGTCATCCACCAGTTCAGTGATGGCGGCTACGTTGGCGTCAAACTGGGGAAGAAATTCCTTCGTGAAGGTATAGTCTTCATACAGGGCAATTCGCACGGTGATCCAAAGAGACATCATGGCCTTCATGCCAAGCTGCATTTCCAGTTCCTTCAGCTTCATGCTGATTGCGGATATGGCCTGGTTCCAGCGAACAAAGGCTGTGTCCTCCAGTGAGATGTCAAAATCACCGAGCCATTCTCGGACAGTATGCGTTTCGGATTTGTCGCCGCATTCGATGGGCTGCAGTAGGTATTTTACTTCACCGCAGTCCAGTTCCTTTTTGCCGAAGTCATTCTTGCTGGAAGCGATATAACGCCCGAGCGGGAACATACCACAGACCGAAGGTTTTACCTTATGAACAGAACATTTGTTGTTCTTCAGCAGTGGGCAGCGGTTATCATTTCCTACAGGCCGCAGCATAATGATGGGCATACGACTGGTGGGGCCAATGTGCATGGAGCAGTATTTTTTGAGAAAGTCAGAGTTGGACAGTTTCAGCTCCTTGGCCATTTTGAAAATATCCCGGGGAGACAGGATGATGTCTGTCCGGTGAATGCAGCATTTGCCGCATTGGGTACAGTGGAACGCAAAAGTGTTGTCAAGGCCGACAGTGAAAGACTCGATGTTTTGGCACATTTCTTCGTTAGTCATCAGAATTATCCTCCATAATTTTGTACGGCACCGGGAACATTGCCGGTGTCGTGTCGTAAGATGTTATTTCGTTTTCTCTGCCATTCGGTCGAGGATGGCAAGCAGTTGCTTTTGGTTTTTCTGGAATTGCTCCAGAAACGGTCTGTCAAGATCAAATTCAGAGTACCGGAGCCTATGGAAATGAAAGAGTGCTTCTTTCTTTCTATGTTCTGGGATGCTTCTGAGCAGTCTGGCAATTGGAACCGCATCGGCAAAATCCACCTGCATGAATACACGGGCCTCCTGCTGGAAGTATTTCTTCATCCAATTTCGGGTTTCGACTACCGGGCCGCAGAAGTGAGGCTCCCGCTCCCGGCTGTACAGGTAGCGGAATACACCAGCCTCATTTGGCTCTACCATGAACGGGTAGAGGCGACAGGCCATGGGTTTTGCTGGCTGCACAGAACACCGATTCTCATTCAAAAAGATACAGGAGTCATCTTCTCCGACAGATTTCAGGAAATACACGAAATACCCGCAATCGTCAAGCAGCGCAACCGTTGCAAATTGAGCAAGAAATTCATCGGTACAGCAAATATCCAGACCAGTGTCACGCAGGTGCTTTGTCAGGTAGAATACGTCCAGACTGTTTACAGGAACACTTTCTTTTACATGGCGACAGCACGCAGCACAGCCAGTGCATTTGAAACGGATTTTAGTGGATGGTGTAACCCGGACTGCATTGAGAAGTTCATCTTCCATAGCAAAGTTTTTCCTTTTGCTCCAGAAAACGCAGAAGTGAGGTGAGGGTTGCCACCAGATCCGTGCTGCGGGCATTCCATTCGGTCAGGAAGCATTGCATTTCCTCTGCATCACACAGGTGGGCACTTTCCCGGATGAATACCTCGTGGTCGCAGCTCTCAATCCAGTCATATGGGAGTACCAGCACGCCTTTCCGAACCAGAACAAAATAGCAGCCATTATATCCGCCATCAGTAAGTGGGTGCATCCAGTACAGTGGTGTGCCATACGCAGTCTCATTGGCTTCACACAGAGCAGCCAGATCCGCATAAGTACCGCCTTCATCAAACAGCTTCTCGATGAATTCCTCTTTGGACATCAATGTGCTGCTATCGATGATATTGGAATCAATGTGGATCAAATCCTGGTTTTCACCAGGAAGTTCCAGGTCTGCGGGAAATTTACCGATAACGAACAGAGCATCCGGGGCAACAAACTCGCTTTCCCAGTCCAGCTTCAGCGCTCTTTTCAAGAGCGCACGGCACAAATCCATATCCAGAAATCTGCTGGCAGAGGAGTCAATGGGAAGTGCGAGCCTGAGCATATCGTCATCTCCATCAACGGCGTTGACGAGCCGAACGATCTCAACATTGGTCAAGGTATCACAGAGAACCGAGGTGCTCCAGAAATTGTCATCTTCGCCTTTGGTGCTGCAGGCGAAGGATCTTCCCAGTATGGTGGAAATGAGTGCTTCCAAATACCGCGAGATCGTTTCAAATGGCAGCTTCAGTGCGGAGAGATGTTGAATGTCATTCATTGTTTGTAGTCCTTTCTGCCGCTATATACGGCGCATAGTAAGCGGTGTCGTCTTGGTCGCTGCGGTAGGCACCAATGCAAACACGCTCATTTCCTTTGTGGTCAGGATTGAACTCCACAAAGCAGAGCGGGTCGTTCGGCGCATTGCTGCTATTGTCCCAGTAGATGTTGATACATGGATATGTATTGGTGGGATACCCTATGGCCCGAAGATAGGTGCCGTCAGGCAGCGGAATCGCCAGCATAGGGTTACACTCGGAAAGATTGGAATCTGCCGGATTGCTAGACCTACTAAGGGAAAATCGTTTCTTTGCAACTTTCTGGGCGCGGAAAAACCGGAGCCTGACCCGAATCAGTTCTGCCTGCAGGGCGGTAAATATCTGATCTACCTGTTCCATTGTGTAGGCGTAAGTGCCAGTCCAGGAAAGGTTGCCGAGCAGCTGATACAGGTGCAGGATCTTATTGACCCGGGCTTCCGCAAGACGCTGGAATTTCTCCCCTTTACTTTCTTTGGGATGACTCATGTCCGCCCCTCCTTTGTTGCTGCAGCTTTTGCAGGTGGATGCAGGCAGTAGCGGGTATTCTGGGTCTGGATGTAGGTCACGCCGGAGGGCAGCCTGATGAAATGCTTCACAGGAGAGGTCCGGATCGGTTCACCAACGCTTTGCCGGATAAAGGCGGCACAGCCGATGACCAGGGGAAACTCCAAGGTGCCGTGGATGTCAATTCGTTTTTTCATTTGAGGAATACTCCTTTGAAAATTACCCGGGGCAGGAATAGCCGCCCCGGGTTGAGATGTCATTATGCGATTAGATAGTAGGCATTAACCAACGAGCATCTGCTCAAATTCTTCCTCAGTCAGAGCCTGGATACCCAACTGCTGTGCTTTGGTCAGCTTGCTGCCCGCCTTCTCACCAACGATGAGATAGTCCGTCTTCTTGGTGACGGAGGAGGCGGGATTGGCACCCAGGGAGAGCAGCTTGTTCTGGATCCCGTCACGGGTGTAGTTCATGAGCTTGCCGGTGGCAACGACGGTCTTGCCCGCAAAGGGGTTGGTGGTGTTGGTAGTCATAGTAGAAGTCTCCTTTACAAATTCAATGTGGTTCAGCAACGGTCTCCAGAGCGTTGCTTCCTCTGCATCCGCATACCAGGTGTAGATTTTTTTGTTCATGGTTTCACCGAAATCAGGGAGCTGGGTGAAATCGAATCCGTCCTTGATGGCCTGCTCAAAGGCTTCCCAGGAACCGCCGAAGTAGCGGTCCAGATCACGACCGGCATGGCGCCCCACCATGGGGATGCCCAGACCGGCAATGAATTTGGCTAGTGTGCAGTGGCGGCTCTTTTCGATGGATGCCTGCAGGCGCTCAAAGGACTTTTCACCAAAGCCTGGAGTTTGCAGAAACTCGTCCCGATATTTCTCCAGCTCGTACAGATCGCCGAAGTTACGGATCCAGCCGTGACCAAGGAACTTGGACAGGGTGGTTTGGGACAGGCCCTCAATGTTCATTCGCGTTTTCTCACAGAAGTGAGTGAATTTCCGAATGAGTTTGGCTGCACAGTAGGGGTTTTCGCAGAACATCTGTCGGGAGCCGCCGGGAGTGGTCCTTACGATCAGTTTCTCACCGCAACAGGGACAAACCATAGGCATTTTGAAAGTGCCGCTTTTGGTATTGTTTTCCGCGATCTGCGGGATAATCTGGTTGGCCTTGTAGACCAGGATCTCGTCGCCTACTCCAAACTGGAACGCATCGAAGATGTCCAGATTGTGTAAATAGGCCCGGGATACCATGGCACCGTCAATGGCCACAGGCTCGAACAGGCCGGTGATGCTCACCATACCGGTTCTGGTTGTTGCCAGGTCGACGCCCAGAAATTTGGTCAGTACCGGATCGTCTTTCCATTTCAAGGCAGTCATCCGATTCTCGTGATGACCGGTGGCCCCCAGACTGGCTCCGTATGCGCGGTCTTCATATTCCACGATCAGGCCATCGACGGGGTACCCATAATGCTCAGGCTTGAAAGCGTCAATCGTTTTGCGCAGAAGTTCTTCACCGCCAGTGCTATCCACATATGTAAAGGGCACGACGGAGAAACCGGCATTTTGCATTAGCTGCATCTGTGCCAGCTTGGACTGCCGCTCAAGATGGTCACTGACCAGGTCGAAGGCGAAAAATTCAAGAAGCCGTTTCCTAGACTCATTAGCGTCCAGCTTTCTGGTGCTGCCGGCCGCTAAGTTCCGGGGATGAGAGTAGGGCTCCTCCAGATTGGAATTGATCAGATCGAAGTGCTTCCAGGAAATGACGCCTTCACCCCGGATCTCAATGGAGTCCCGAATGGGTATGGTGAGAGGGACGTTCAGGTAAGTACGGACCGTATGGGTCACATCTTCGCCGACAATACCCTCCCGGCCGCGGGTGATGGCCTGCTTCAGCTCGCCGTTCTCGTAGCGCAGCACAATGGTCAGACCATCTAGTTTCCACGAAACCAGGACAGAGCGGCCTCCGGCAAAGCGCACCAATTCTTCGATTGACTTGGTTTTCTTGGCGGAGAGCATGGGCTTGGTATGCCGGACGGATGTCAGCTCCTCCAGAACTTCGCCGGATACCTTCTGGGTAGGAGAACCGGAGATCACCAGACCCGTTTCGGCCTCCAGCTTGGTCATACTCTCGGTCACTCATGACAGGATCATCGTCCCGGTAGTAGGCTATATCTGCTTCGGTCAGGATTTTAATCAGATCCTTCATGCGAAGAATCTTGTCTTCATTCACACGCATAGGTGCGTTCCTCCATTTCTATAGTAGTCAAAATTTCATAGTGTGCCCATCTACCACAATGCGGGCAGCGGACTCTGTCATCAAGGTGTTTGCAGGAATCTAACTGCGTTTGGGGTATCGCTCCGGGCTTGCCACAGCATTCCGTGCGGATATGAACCACTTTGGTAGACGCTGCGACCTCTGGACGATATTTCTGATTGAATTCCAGAAAACCTACCCATGCTTCGTTATCAAAGATCCGGTCAGTATGCAGTTCCAGTGCCTTGCGCTCCAGCTGGACTTTGGTACTCCTGGTGTAGTTATGTTCCGTCAGGTATTCCAGAAGCTGCTCGTATAGGTGTTGCTCACCCATGCGTTCGATCAGCGCCCGAACCATACGGAACCACGCTGATTGCTCAATATCGCCTAAGTTGCACTGAACACCGACACGATAACCGCAGACACGGTTTCGGCCTTCACCAGATATGACATAGGAACGTCCGGTAAAGTGGCGGCAATGGAGGTCATCGAATGTCAGCTCACGCATTGTCAGACCTACTTTCGTCTGAATTGCCTGCAAATCTGCAGAAAATTTCATCGTAAGCAGTGTTTATCGGGCACAGTGCGCAGGAATCATCAGCGCAGTGACCTTTCTGGATCTCTTGCTGGCAATACTTCTGGAACATCTCTTTGAATTGCTGCAGCCCCTCATTCATCCTGAACTACCTCCGTTACCCCTTTTGGGAAGACACGGTGGAACAGCTCCTGAAATCTTGCGGCACCAACAGCATTTAGCGGGGCTTGAAGGGATACACAACTCCATCCAATCAGTTCCTCCTCCGGGAGAATGTACGGGTCCTCAACGAACTTGTTGCCGTCATATCTGGGGCAACGGGTGTCAAGAATCCGATTTATCTCTGCTTGTGAGGTGGCTTTTTGAATCATGCTGCATTTCTTCTCCGCAATCGCCGTTGTCAGCTGTCGGATATAGCCAAGATGATGATATGCGTTCAGACGGTGCTGCACCTTGTCGAGAGCGGCATTCCGAAGCTCTTTCAGATGCTCTGAAGCATCTTCGTCCATGGCAATCTCCACAAGGGCAAACAGGATAATCAGCTCATAGTCCATTGAATCACTCCTCGTTATTTGATTTCTATATATAACGGGTCAGCCAGAAGGCTCCCCGGAAATAAGATTGGGGGAGCCATAGAAGCTCCGATCTATATAAAAAAAGCACCCACAAGAATCGGAAGATTCAAGTGAGTGCTTTTGAATACGATGACATTTCTGCCATAGTACGTTGACGATATTTGAGGGATAGCCCCTCCTTGTTTTGCTGACTTCTGTGCATCTATAGATAGACGCAGAAGAAAACAAAAAGCCCGAAGGCATAAAGACTTCGGACGCACAAAAACTCGGAAACTGTGTTTTGCTTCTGCAAAACTCGGATACTATGTTGGTGGCATTATATCATAGCCAGCAGATTTCGTCAACTATGGAATCTAATCTTTAACGGCGAACCTATTTCCGGTTGCAAAGCTCCTATGTAGGAACTCCTATAGTGAAACATTCCGTTCCTACACGCCGTTTCCGGCGTGTAGGCTGGAGCATTTTACGCTAGTCGCACGATCAGACCGATCAGGGAATCAGCCGGAAGATCCACTAAGTACCATTCCTGCTTATCCCAATCGTACTCAATACGAGTCGGCTTCCAACGATTGCCGACCTTCACATCCATGCAGGCCCCGCAATGGAGGCCGCCGCGATATTCTCGCAGTCCAAAACGGACATCCATGCGCTCTGACTGCGGATCGTATACCAAAACACCTTGCTTCATAGACAGAACCTCCTTTTCCTTCTAAATATTGCCAATCTCTTTATGATTTATACCCGGAGGCCAGTATCTTTGCGTACCATGGCTGTGTATTTTGCGGTAAACGCCGTGTCTGGTGTGTAGCCTGGAATGACATATGGGAGGAAACGGTCTGCCCACTGGAACCCCCATAGGTGGGCCAGCTTGAAGCCCACTGTTTCCAAATAGGCGTAGTAATCCTCCATCTGCCGTGCCAGCTCCTGCTGCGCTGGGGTAAACCGCTGGATAGCGGCGTGGATGGCTTCCTCGGTGGCCCGTACCTGGGGGAGGGCGGGAAAGTGGTACTCTCCGTGAAGATCCTCGTAGTCCGTATGGAGCCGGAGCTTGTTTACGGGGTTCCGGTGGCAGTCCAGATTCCAGCAAGCGCCCTGCCAGGTCACATACAGCAGCTTGGCCCCAAACTGTGCTTCCAGGGCCTCCGCAAAAGCGTTGTCGGAGAGCCGCACTGCGGCCTGGTCGTATGCCAGCTGTTCCTCGGCGTAATTAGGGGCAACCTGGGCCAGGGTGGATTTCAGCTCCTGGACGAGCTGAGTATCGGTTATGGTGCATTGTGTGAGTGACATTCGATTACCTCTTTCCATTAGAATTTCAGAAAACTTGTTCTTGAATATTTACAAGTAGTTCCAATGGAATTATAATAAAGAAAAAGCCGTGTCGAAGTCAGTCGAATGATGGGAGAAGAAAACCAGCAGGCAATCTTTTTGTGATTGCTTGCTGGCAGGATCAGCCGTTTTCGTGGTAGGCTTCAATATAGGCTTTTACACAGTGATAGATTTTGCGCCGCTCCTTGGCCGGTAGGTCTTTCAGCAGGTCGTCCAAATCCGAAGGAATGGAATCGGCAGAGTGGTCGATGACATCCTGGAGCAGTGTATCGGCAGACACATCCAGGGCATTGGCGATGTTGCAAAACGTATCCATCTTGGTGGGCTTATAGCCCCGCTCAATTACGCTGACGTGCATAGGTGTTAAATCCACCAACTCGGCCAATGCCTCTTGGGTCAGTCCCTTTGCCTCACGGGCAGCTTTGATTCGCCGCCCTATCGCCTTCATGTCCATGGTTATCATCCCCTTAGAATGAGATTTAATTCTAAAAGATAGTATAACCGTGGGAAGGAAGAAAACACAGAATCCACTGTGCTTATAGTAAATATAATAGAATTAGCGTTCGATATTTTTACAAATCGACACCGTTCGACATACGGCCTGGGGAATTGGGAGTATAATAAAGGCAACAGAATAGCGGTGCTGGGTGGTAGAAATAAAAAAACTTTCGTTAAGTGATTCCCTTAATGAAAGATACCTTGATTTTCCCTACAGCGGCTGCGTATTTTGCGTTTTTCCAGACCAGACACATGACGGCGATAGCGCTTTTTACGCAATGCCGGATAAAGTGCTTGCGGCTTCCAGTGCTGAGCGTTTGGCGGCCATGGATGGGTGGACATACATTTTCAGCGTGGTCTGAATGTTGGCGTGGCCCAGGATTTCCGACAGGGATTTCACGTCCATGCCTCCCTCTATGCAGCGGGTAGCAAAGGAATGGCGAATCGTGTGGTAGTTCCGGGTCGGAATATCCAGTGATTTCAAGAACCCCTGGAACCGGTATTGAAGCGTCCTTGGCTCCATGGGCTTGCCTGTGCCGGTGAATACATAGCAGTCATTGGCATTCTTGTGTGGACTTAGCAGAGAAAGCATTTTCGCCGTCAAAGGGATCGTTCTCACGGAGCAGTCGCTTTTCGGCGTTTGAATGACCAATTCGGTATGGCCGCCGTAGTTGATTCGGTAGGCAGTCCGCCGGATGTGCAGCAGGCCGGAAGCAAAATCAATGTCCGACCACCGCAGGGCACATACTTCCCCCAGCCGGATGCCGGTTTCCAGGCAAAGCAAATACGTCAGCTTTTCCATGTTCGGGCGGTACAGCGCCGCGGCGGAAATCCGTTGGCTCTCCCAGGAAGTGAACACATCTACACGCCTCTGTTTGACTGATGGGGCGTGTATTTCTTCTGCCCCACGGTACTGAAATTTCTGCCTTGCCAGCTTCAGCGCGGATTTGACCAGGACGCAAATATCATTCACGGTCTTAGGGGCCAAACCGCCCCGGCCATCCAGCCGCCCGGAGCGCAGTTTCTTCCGCACGAAGGAATCCAGCCGTTCTTCCGTCAGGTCGCAGACCCGGCAGCTCCCAAGCTCCGGCTGGATGTGCTGCTCGATCAGCGCCCGGTATCGTTCCCGGCTGGTTGGTTTGATCTCCCTGTTCTCCAACTGCCAGCAGACGAAAAGCTCTTGAACCGTCATGGTGCAGCCCCGCAATTGCTGTTTCCGGTTCTCCTCCCTGTGGGCTAGGAGCCTCTGGCGCACTTCTGCGTAAGAGGCCCCGTAGACAGAGCGATAAATGGCTCTCCCATCCGGCTTGCGCCCTGTGATATACCGGCCCTCCCATCGGCCATCCTTGCGCTTATAGATGTTTTCTCCTCGCTTCGGCATAGGCGTTCCTCCCAGTGACCATGTTTTTGACGGCGAGTACAAATACCAAGAGCTTTTTCGTGACTATTCTGCATAAAATTCTTATTGGCTTTTATTACAGAATGAACAAAGAAATTAGATTCACTACAAGAATGAACAATCACAGGCAATTTTCATTGACAAAAAACGAACTTATGTTATAATAGGTATGAACGAATGGGGTCGTGCGCCTATCTATCAGCTTTCGTCAAGGGAATCACTTGACGAAACCGATACATTCTCTTGGCCTCTTGTGCGTCGTACATAGTATGGCACAGAAATTCGTTTCTTAACAACTAAATGCTGCATGGTGTCACGCGTCTGTGGTTTTCGCAGATGTGGAGATCAGGGAATCCGGTGAAATCCCGGTGCTATACCCGTAGCTGTAAGCGCAAAATGTTTGTACCCTTAACGGAGTGATCTGGTCATTGGGGTAAAACCTGAGAAGGCTGGGTGCGAGCGCTGGCGGAGTGGTCCGCTGTGATGTGCGAGTCAGAATACCGACCATGCGTGAGCGCCGTAGCGCCCCCTGAAATGGGTGGAAGGAAGGCAGGATGTGAGAACAATCGGTCACACCGGCAGAAGGTCTGCCTGTGTGGCTTTTTCTTTTGCCGGTCAGTTGAATATGGTTTTGTGGCCCATTTTGCCGTGGGCTGAACAAGGGAAGCCGGTGGAAGTCCGGCGCAGACGCGCTACTGTAATGTGC